>ERZ772892.3579-NODE-3579-length-11109-cov-7.016193_pt1 | contig 11109 bp, 12 predicted proteins | sample MGYA00512126_ERZ772892 | MGnify/ENA primary metagenome ERZ772892 (study PRJEB29015, sample SAMEA2737697) | human gut metagenome | biome: human gut; feature: human-associated habitat; material: faeces | place: China | collected 2012 ... | reverse complement strand
GGCACGGCTTTGATGAGCAGGTTGAGCAATATATGAGACAGAATCCGCAAAAGCATTGTGTTGTGGCAATGCTTGATATTGACGATTTCAAGCTGGTCAACGATATGTATGGACATGCAGCAGGTGATGGTGCACTGCAGAAGCTTGCAGAGAGCATGAAGCAATATTTTTCAAAGGATGCCATACTCGGCAGAAACGGGGGCGATGAGTTTAGCATTTTCATGCCGGATTGCACGGTTGCGGAGGTTAAGCCTTTTCTTAAGAAGTTTACAGAAGAAACCAGAAAATTTTATTGTAAAGGTGAAGCGCATACATTTACCATTTCACTGGGTTTTGCGGAGTATCCTGTTTTGGCTGATGACCGTTCACAGCTCATGCGGTGTGCGGATATGGCACTTTATGGGGTGAAAATGCATGGGAAGAACGGCTGCATGGCATACCGTAAGGGTGAGCAAGTAAAGAGTCGCGCAAAGCTTGGTTTTGCCGTTAAGGATATTATTGATAATTTGCCGGGAGCTTTTATTGTTTACAGAGCAGATAAAGAAAATGATGAGATTCTGCTTGCAAACAGTGAGCTGCTTCGGCTTACAGGCTGTAAAAATATGGACGAGCTGCTTGCATATACAGGTAAGAGCTTCTGCAATCTGATACGCCCGGATGAACAGGAAAGCTGTGAAAAAAGCATATGGTCGCAGATTAACGGAGGACACTCAAATGATTATATTTTCTTTCATATGCGAAAAGCAGACGGCACATATATTTCAGTGCTCGATCATGGCAGGATAGTGGATTCAGTGCACAATGGCAGAGTATTTTATGTGATGATTATGGACTTAAAGTCACTGCAGAGGCACTATGGAGACCGCCTGGAGCTGGAGGAGAAGTAGAAAAAAGCAGATTGTGAACACATGCGTTTACAATCTGCTTTTTTAATATTACAGTTTACGTCCAATATCAGCAAAATAATATGATGCAGGGTGCTTTTTTAATGCCTAAAAGAAGGTGAATGAGAATAGCAAGAGTGGAATCAGATTACTAAAAGCACAAGATATTAAGAAGTAATGCGGTAAGGTTAAATTTTTTGTTATGTTTATTTGTATAGCAATCCTTTTGGTGCACTAAATTTAATAATAGGGAACTTTTGCGATAAACAACATGTCAAAAAGTTCCCTAAACAATTCTTGATAATTAGGGAACTTTTTAATATAATATATAGCATAAAAGTTCCCTAAAAAGAGAGAGGTGAAATAAATGGGAGCAAATTATTCAGAAATTCAAGAATTATTACAGCAAAAAGCGGATATACAGGCGAGGCTTAATCTGATGCCATATGATGGAAATCCGGAAATTAAGGAATCAAATGGTTCAAAATACTTGTATATGCGTAAGCGAGTAGCAGGCAAATTGACCTCTACTTATGTAGACGTATATTCAGATGAACTATATCAGTTGCTTTTGCGTAATGCCAAGGAACGCAAAGATTTAAATAAAGCCATTCGTAAAATCAATAAAGATTTAGCGGCACTTGGTTACGAAGATAAAGAACTTTCAGCGAGAATACTACAAAATTTGGATTTTGCCAGAGCAAATTTGAAAGCGAACATTTATGATCAGGCAGTGTTAGAAGGTGTCGCAACGACATTTCCGCAAACGGAGGATATTATCGAGAATGGACAAGTCTATGGGGTATCGGCTACGGATGTGCAGAAGATTCTTAATTTGAAACACGCCTGGGAATTTATCTTAGATAGAGATGTGATTCAGAGTGAAAGTAATTATCATATGCTTTGTCATATTGCAAAGTTGGTTAATGAAGGTTTCTTTTATGATGGAGGTCGTATTCGTGGTATTCCCGTGCAGATAGGCGGAACAAGCTATGTACCACCATTACCTATTGAAACAGTGGTTATCGAGCGAATAGATGAAATTAGAAGTCAGGATAAAGAGCCAATAGAGATAGCGATTGAGTTATGTATGTACTGTATGAAAATGCAGGTGTTCAAAGATGGAAATAAGCGAGCATCGGTTATTTTTGCCAATCATTATCTGATTGCACAAGGTATGGGATTTTTAGTTATACCGGAAAAGGCTGTACCGGAATTTAAAAAGTTATTGGTGCAATATTATGAAGGTGAGCCACTAGAGGTCATTGGCGCATTCTTAAAAGAGCGTTGTTGGAAGAATTTTTAGAATGTTATCTGCGGACCGATATATTACCAAATCCGACAGTAGTATTGATTAAACATGGCAAAATAACAAATGGTGTAAAAAGCAAGTGTTTATGCGGGTTCGCAGGATGTTGAGGTCTGAAATAATGATACCGAACGTGGAGACGGTGGTGTTGATGGTAAACACAAAGGAAGAGTAAAGAAAAACAGTTGCAGTTACCGTTAATTCTTCTGATAGAAAGTATGGAGGGGATAACAGAATGAGACTTTTAGTGATACTTAGTCCTACAGACAAATGGGGAACAAAGGCAGAATATACTAAGTTTCGGAAATTTCTTCAAAGGGACGGATATATAAGAATTGCACCGGAAGTATATATGAGAATAGTGCAAAACAGGAAAGCCTCTGAAAAACAATATATGGTAACAGGTGAGGCAGATTATCAGGAAAAAACGGTCGGGGTAAATTGCCACATTGTGATATAATTATACGTATGGAAAAAGTTATGAAACAAGTAAAACTATATATAGTGGTTGAAAAAAATGTGCATAACTAGATGTAATACTTGAACGACTCTCCAGAAATGGTGCATCGTTCAGCAAATTCTGTTTATTCGGTAATTTCTCCCGAGGGTTGTGCGTCAATTCTCTGGAAAGACAGCTCAAAGGCGGCTGATGCGGCAGAGGCTCTCAGGCTTACCGCACAGGATTTGTTTGACCTCGGTGTAATCGAGAGAATCATCCGTCAGCCAAAGGCAGGCGATCAGGCTATGTTTGAAAGTCTTAAAATGCTCATCAAAAGAACATTTGAAAAGAATCTTGCCCTTGATGACGAAGAGCTTTTGAATGCACGCTATGAGCGTTTTCGCAAAATCGGCAGACCCGAATAATTTATTTTAAACCTAAACATAAAAACGGTAGGAAAGACAATTTGCAAAACTGCAATGCCTTTCCTACCGTTTTATTTTTATGAAATTTTAATTACTGATTATATCAGTAAGCCGAACCGTTAAGATATACTTTTACGGAATCAAATTTTTTATTACATGAAGATTCTGCTTTTTCTGTTTGACCTGCTTTTATTTCGTTGTCACTGTCCACAACATAATCGTTGTCGGCATAAACTAATTCATCACCTTGGAAGAACAAGGCTGCGTATCGAACATATTCTGCAACAAGGTTGCCTGTGTTTGTTACAGAAATGGTAGCTTTATCTGTGTCAGTCGATACTTTACAATCAAGATCCTGTGTTACACACTGATAGTCGGTAAGTTCTTTGGGTAAATGTGTATCTTCGTACCTGGCAAACTCTTCATCATCTTTATCATGATTAAACTTTACTGCAACCTCTGTTCCGGGTGCGAAAGCGTTAATTGTTTCAGTTTCGGTATCTATGACATCATTGTCTTTGTCAATTAACTCTAAATGTATAGTGAGTGTACAAGCTTGATTTGAATTGTTTTTCAACACAGCAACAAAGTAATGTGTTGAGACATCATCATATATATATGGCGTGATTTTAATATTTTTCTCAACTTTTTCAGAATCAAAATCAGCCTTATCCGCAACAGCAGATGATTGAACATCCGATGATTTGCTTGTTGTTTGTGAACTGCCGTTAGATGTGTCATTTTCCGAACAACCTGTAAACGCAGTCAAAACAACCATTGCAGAAACAAGCACTACAGAAAAGAATTTTTTCATTTTTTATTCACCTCAAAAATTTATTAGTGAAGTTATACCATAAATCAAGTGAGGTGTCAATAAATAACTAAGTTAGTACATTATTTTACTTTACTGTATTATAAAATGTTGATAATGGAACTGTTGCCGAAAATTGATTTGCTGTTGCCCGATATCGCCGCAGTTACATTGATTGCAATGCCTGCAATAATGACCGCACCAATCACACAGGCGGCAACAATTTTCACGATTTTAAAAGCTTTCTTTTTATCAATCGGCTGTTCTGCCGGCGGAATGTAGGGAATGGGTGGCTGATTTATTTCCTTGAACGACCTTCCAGAAATGGTGCATCGTTCAGCCAAAAAATATGAAAAAATACTAGACGTGGGCTTTATCATATAACGCCTGAATTTCAGGAGAAAATTTGTCGGGCATCATTTCGTGAATTGAGTCCTCGTTTCCGTCAGCCATTGCTTTTTCATAGTACCAGCATTTGAATTTAAGCATGGCGAGGGTCTTTTCAAGAGCTGCAATTTCTTTTTCAACAGCTATCTTGCGGGCTTCAAATATTTCTTTTCTCTCGGCATAAGTTGAGCTCCCGCCGGACACCAGTTTAAAAAATTGTTTTATATTTTTGATTTCCAGTCCCGATTTTTTCAGACATTCTATGAGCTTAAGAGAAGCAAGCTCGTTATCGCTGAATTTCCTGATGTTACCGCTTCGTTCGAGATTTGGGAAAAATCCCTCTTTATCATAATATCTTAAAGTTGAAATCGGAATGCCAAACATTTCCGAAACCTGTCCTATTGTATACATTTTTAAATCCTTTCAAAAAAGTATTGACCTAAAGTTAGGTTTAGGTATTACAATGACTTCATTATATAATAAAAAAAAGAAGGAGTAAATATTTATGTTAATTGATAATGTAAAATCCCCTGAAGATATCAAAGGGTTTAATAAAGAGCAGCTAGAGAAACTGGCAGAGGAGATAAGAAAAGGTCTTATGAACCGCTTATCTAAGAAGGGCGGACATTTCGGCCCTAATTTTGGATTCGTGGAAGCAACTATTGCACTTCATTATGTTTTCAATTCGCCTGTAGATAAATTTGTATTTGACGTATCCCATCAGAGTTATGTGCATAAAATGCTTACAGGACGTAAAGACGCATATTTTTATGATGAGCATTTTGCGGATGTGTCAGGTTATACCAATCCTGAAGAAAGTGAACACGATTTTTTCAATGTGGGACATACTTCCACATCAATCAGTCTTGCCTGCGGCCTTGCAAAGGGACGAGACTTGAAGGGTGATAAGGAAAATATTGTTGCTGTAATCGGCGATGGTTCATTAAGTGGCGGTGAAGCATTGGAAGGGCTGGATTTCGCTTCGGAGCTTAACAGCAATTTTATTATCATTGTCAATGATAATGATATGTCAATTGCGGAAAATCATGGCGGACTGTATAAGAACCTGAAAGAACTTCGTGATTCTGACGGAAAATGTGAATGTAATCTTTTTAAGGCAATGGGACTTGATTACAGATATGTCGCTGACGGAAATAATATTGAATCATTAATCAAAGCCTTTGAAGAGGTTAAAGATATAGACCACCCCGTTGTTGTTCACATCAATACATTAAAGGGTAAAGGATATAAGCCTGCTGAGACCAATAAGGAGAGCTGGCACTGGTGCATGCCTTTTGATGTCGAAACAGGTAAAAGCAATGTGAGCGATTCCGGTGAGGACTATGGCAGCCTTACCTGCGAATATCTTTTGAAAAAAATGAAGCAGGATAAAAGAGTTGTTGCACTTGTAGCAGCAGTTCCTACCTGTATAGGTTTTACCGAGGACAAGAGAAAAGAAGCCGGTAAACAGTTTATTGATGTGGGAATTGCCGAAGAACATGCAGTTGCAATGGCATCAGGAATTGCCAAAAACGGCGGCAAACCTGTATTTGCAACTCACTCAAGCTTTTTCCAGAGAACTTATGACCAGATATCCCAGGACCTTTGTATCAATAATAATCCTGCAACATTGCTTGTAAACACAGCTTCCGTATATGGCATGAATGACGTTACCCACCTTGGAATATATGACATTCCTATGATGTCCAATATTCCTAATCTTGTGTACCTTGCACCTACAAGCTGTGAGGAATATTTTGCCATGCTTGAATGGAGTATTGAACAGAATGAACATCCTGTGGCAATAAGAATCCCATGCAACGGCGTAATCAGAACAGGTAAAGAAGCAGACGCAGACTACAGCGTAATCAACAGATATAAAGTGACAGAGTCAGGACGGGATATTGTAATTATTGCACTTGGCGATTTCTATCAGATTGGTGAAAAGCTAGCAGAGTTAATTGCCGACAAGACAGGAGTGGCACCAACACTTATCAATCCAAGATACATCACAGGTATTGACACTGAAATGCTTGAGGACCTCAAAAAGAACCATACAAAAGTAGTAACCCTTGAGGACGGAATACTTGACGGCGGATTTGGCGAAAAGATTGCAGCTTTCTATGCCGCAACGGATATGAAAGTCTACAATTATGGCTTAAAAAAGGAGTTTATTGACAGATATTCAGTAGATGAGATTTTAAAAGAGAACCGTATTACTCCGGAACAGATTTTTGAAGATCTACAGTAATTATATACACCTCGGATTGCGGTTTTGACAGCCGTGGTCTGAGGTATTTCTATATTTAATAATTTACACATTGTGTAATCTAAAAATATATGATACAATATACACAATGTGTAAAACAGGGAGACTGTATCCATGGAGAATTTAACAGAGTGTCAGATTGAGATAAAGAAAATTCGTGAAGCAACAGGAATGAACCGCAAGGAGTTCTGCGAGCATTTTAACATACCATACAGGACGGTTACCGAATGGGAGCGTGGAACCCGTAATGCACCGGATTATGTTTTGAGGCTGTTGGCTTACTATATTAAGAGTGAGAATATGATTAAGAAGGAGGAACAGAATGGACAAGAATAGAGTTATCACGGTACAAAATATTCCTATCACAATATCCAGAGCGGATATTGATGATTATATATGTATAACGGATATGGCAGCAGCCAAATCTGATAATTCAAGGGCAGCGGATGTAGTTAGAAATTGGCTTAGAAATAGAGCTACTCTTGAATATTTGTCAACATGGGAGGAAATTTATAATCCTAATTTTAAAGTGTTCGAATCTGAACACTTTAAAAAACAAGCCGGATTATTGACTTTCACGCCAAGTATTTCTGAATGGGTAGAACAAACCAACGCTATCGGGTTATATGTCAAGAAGGGCAGATACGGCGGAACATATGCACATAAAGATATTGCATTTGAATTTGCGTCAGCAATAAGTCCGGTATTCAAATTGTATCTTATTAAAGAATTTCAAAGATTAAAGGAACAGGAAAATGATTTAAAAAATATTGAGTGGAATGCAAAAAGATTTCTTACTAAGAATAATTACCTGATTCAGACAGAAGCGGTAAAGAACTATTTAATTCCTGTATGTAATTACAGGGAAGATTTGAGGTGGTTGCCATATGCAGAAGAAGCTGATTTGCTGAATGTTGCATTATTTGGTTTTACAGCGAAAGCATGGAGAGAGGCAAATCCTGAATTGGCGAAGAACAGCAACATAAGGGATTATGCGTCTATTAATGAATTAACGGTTTTATCAAATCTGGAAAGTCACAATGCACAGATGATACGGGAAGGAAAATCAAAAGAAGAGAGATTTATGATATTAAAGGAAATTGCAGAATATCAGATAAAAATATTGAATGAAGCTCAAAATATAAGTATCGGAACAGACATATAATTCTCCACGAACCGTAGAATCCGCATAAATTCACCAAATTCTACGAATTGTGGGTTTGAAATATGATGCACAAAGGATATTATGACCATGAAAGGAGGAAGAGGATGGACCAGATAAAGATTGGCGGATTTATTGCAGAAGAAAGGAAAAGGAAGGGATACACCCAGAAGATTCTTTCTGAAAAACTTGGAATAAGTGATAAGACAATTTCTAAATGGGAACGGGGAAACGGATTTCCTGAAGTATCACTTCTGATTCCATTATGCAGTGAACTTGATATAACAGTTAATGAATTGCTCTCAGGAGAAAGGGTTTCTGAAGAGCAATATCGTAAGAAGGCGGAGGAAAACATGGTGAATTTAGTTAAAGAAGCACAGGAAAATAAAAAGAAAATAATCCTGTCGGTAATGGTAGGCATATTAACAATACTTGCCACCGTTCCTCTATTTATGGTTGCGGGAATGTTTGATATGAGGACTGGTGTCAGAATAACATTTATTGCAATTGGTATAGTTGTATTGATAATAGGAATTGCAGTTGCGTGCATTATGGACAGAGAAGCAGGGGCTTTTGAATGTCCTGAATGTCATGAACGATTTATACCTGATATGAAATCATATATCATGGCAGCGCATACACTGACTAAGAGAAAACTCACATGTCCTAAGTGTGGTGCACATAGATATTGTAAAAAAGTTCTTACAAAATAATATTAAATCACCCCGGATTCATGTGAATCCGGGGCAGATAGCTTCTTATTTTTCACAGATATGTCTGGCTACATAGACACCGCTTGCGGAGGCGTGTGAAAGGGAGTGGGTAACACCGCTGCCGTCACCGATTATGTACAGACCGTCATATTTACATTCAAGATTTTCATTGAGTTCAACTTCCATATTGTAGAATTTAACCTCAACGCCGTAAAGCAATGTATCATCATTGGCGGTGCCGGGAGCAATTTTATCAAGGGCATAAATCATTTCGATAATTCCGTCAAGTATTCGCTTTGGAAGCACAAGGCTTAAATCACCCGGTGTAGCCTTAAGAGTAGGTGTTACAAGACCTTCTCTTATACGGGTCTCATTACTTCTTCGGCCTCTGACAAGGTCACCGAAACGCTGTACGATTACACCGCCGCCAAGCATATTGGAAAGGCGGGCAATACTTTCGCCGTAACCGTTGCTGTCCTTGAAAGGCTCAGAAAAATGCTTTGCAACAAGGAGTGCGAAATTAGTATTTTCTGTCTGCATTTCCTCACCCTCATAACTGTGGCCGTTGACGGTTACGATTCCGTTGGTATTCTCATTAACAACAATGCCGTGTGGATTCATACAGAAAGTACGGACATTATCTTCAAACTGCTGTGTCCTGTATACGATTTTACTCTCGTATAATTCATCTGTAAGATGTGAAAAAATAACGGCAGGAAGTTCAACACGGACACCGATGTCAACACGGTTTGATTTAGTAGGAATGTCCATTTCATGACATATATTTTCCATCCATTTACTGCCGCTTCTGCCCACAGATACGATACAGTTCTCACATTCAAACTCATCGGAAGCTGTTTTGATAAGATACCCGTTATCGGTACGGCTTATTGATACAACAGGTGTATCAAAGTGAAAATCAGCTTTTTCCTTCAATTCATTGTAGAGATTTTCAAGAACAACATAATTTATATCTGTTCCGAGGTGACGTACAGAAGCATCAAGAAGTTTTAATTTGTTTTGCATACAGATTTTCTTAAACTGTGTACCAGCAGTTGAAAAAAGCCTGGTGCCCTCGCCTCCGTGTTCCATATTAATTTCATCTACATATTTCATTAATTCTATGGCTTTTTGCTTACCTATGTATTCATACAATGTTCCGCCGAAATCATTGGTAATGTTGTATTTGCCGTCAGAAAATGCACCTGCACCGCCAAAACCGCTCATGATGGAACAGCTTTTACACTTAATGCAGGTGGGAATTTTGTCACCGTCAATAGGACACTTTCTGTCAGATAACCGGTGACCCGCTTCAAATACACCGATGGACAGGTCCGGATTTTTCTTTGCCAGCTCATAAGTCGCAAATATACCGCCCGGCCCTGCACCGATTACAATAACGTCATAATGTTTCATTCAAAAACCTCCTGTGTTGTTTTAGGCATAAAAAAACCACAGACAGTTCACCTATAATAGATTATAGATAACTGTTTGCGGCAGCTAGTAGAAACATTCATCCTTATTATGAATATATATAACCTTTTTACAGAATAGCAAACCTGATAAAAAAAATCAATAATATAAAAGAAATTGACATTAATTTTTTGAGTATTACTATGCAGTTAGAAGCAACTAACAGAAGCTATGAAAGGAGAATTTCAAAGGTAAAATTAAAAAAAAGCCAAGTGCCTGCCACTCATCAATTAATTTTGGAGAATCTCCTTCAAGTACCGGCTCGGGTGACATTTGTGCAAGAGTACGGTTTTGAAAATTGCCTGCGGGGTCACCCATATAAATCTCGCTGTTACTGCGATATGATGAGGTACATGTCTTGTCACACCATTTTTTAATCATAAATCTATTATCACCTCTTGAAAAAAATATTTACCAATCGGAGAGTTTGTGAAAATGCAATCGGAGGGATTTGGAACAATCAATCCGAAAGATTCAATCGTTTTCCCGGGGCTAAAAGGGATAAGCTGTTTGAAAAAAGAAAAAATAATTTTTTTTATAAAATAATATACAAAAGAACAGACCGCTTTGAGCAGCCTGTTCTTTTGTTCTTCTAATTGTACTTAAATTAAAGAATAATCTTCTTCGGACATTTCTGTGCACAGATACCACATCCGACACATTTTTCCTGATCAATATAGGTTGAATGCATTGAGTATATGGAATGATGTGGCATATCGTAATGTTCTGAATACGGTAGGTGATCCGGTTCATACCCCTAATTTGGATAGACTGGCAAAACAGAGTGTGATTTTTAATCGGGCGTGCAGTACTTGTCCGTTAAGTAGTCCTCATCGTGCTATGTTGATGACAGGTGCATTCCCTGAGAAGAATGGAGTACCGGGCAATTGCCATGTGAACAATCAAAACGGTATTCCCGACAGCTTGGTTTGTTTCACTGATGTACTTGCGGGAGCTGGTTATGAAACGGCTTATGTGGGAAAAACGCATTGGCATCGTACGGAAGCCCTGTTTGACAAGGAGAATAATTATGTAGGTACAACTGAAGCACCTGGCGGACATTGTGTGTATCCATACGATACCTATATTCCTGAAGGAAGAGGGCGCAAGAGTAATAAGTACTGGTTTCAGCAATTGAAAGACAATCATTTTAATGCTACTGCCTATTCCAATCGTCCTGAATTGGTGGGTGGAAAGAAAGATGGTGAGCCGTTCCGTTATCGTCGGCTTACCTTGG
>ERZ772892.3575-NODE-3575-length-11117-cov-2.108570_pt1 | contig 11117 bp, 7 predicted proteins | sample MGYA00512126_ERZ772892 | MGnify/ENA primary metagenome ERZ772892 (study PRJEB29015, sample SAMEA2737697) | human gut metagenome | biome: human gut; feature: human-associated habitat; material: faeces | place: China | collected 2012 ... | reverse complement strand
GTATTGAAGATCCCCGCTCCAACGGCAACATACTCAAATCTTCGCTGAACTATGCACAGATAGGTTTGATAGACCCCAACGGTCCGGATGACGACTATCGTAACCTCCATGTAGTAAACGGCTCTGCCACTACATTGCCGGCTTTGCAGGAATCGGATGCTAACAATAACTTCACCCGTATCAGCGATATGCTTGTAGAAGACGCTTCTTACATCCGCCTCCAGAATATTTCCATCGGCTATACATTCCCCAAGAAATGGATAAACAAGATTTTCCTCAATAACGCGAGAATCTATGCCAACATACAGAATGTATACACCTGGAGCAAATACAAAGGCCTCGACCCTGAAGTAGGTGCCATCTATGGAGATGCATTAATGACAGGTGTGGACTACGGGCGTTATCCTTCGCCACGCATCTACACATTCGGATTAAACATATCCTTCTAATCCTTTAAAAAGAATTATACGTATGAAAAATAAGATATTAATCATAGCAACATTGGCCGGTTCATTGGCATTGAGTTCCTGCGAGGACTTCTTGACACACGATAATACCACCAGTGCCAACCAAGAGACCTTCTTCGACACTGACGAGGCTCTGGAAGCAGCTACCGCACCGCTTTATAACTATGTGTGGAACAGTTTTAATGATAAAGCCTAGTATAGCATGGGAGACGGACGTGCAAACAACATCACCGCCCGTTGGTCAGACTATATCTATCCTTATACTAACTTTACGGAAACAGCATTGAGTCCGGGACTTGAAGATGCCTGGGGGTCTTTCTACTCCGTAGTGGCACAATCCAACTACGCCATCAACAATATTAAGGATTATTCCGGTCCGCAAGTCAGTGAAAAAGCCAAAGTACAAGCTTATGCCGAAGCACGCTTCATGCGCGGACTGGCATACTGGTACATCGGCTCTTTATGGAACAAAGGTATCATCTATGAAAATACGGCAGAACAAGTAAATAACTCTGTGGTTCCTGCCAACCGTGGTGTGGATGTGATAGAATTCGCTATCCGCGACCTCGAATATGCAGCAGTCAACCTCAGCAAGACAGCATCTGATGTAGGTCGCGTCACTTGTTACAGTGCTTACGCTATTCTGTCGCGTATGTATCTCTCTATGGCAGGTTTGACTACTGAAGGCGAATACAACGGCAGTAATATAGCTACTGATTTCAACCGCGATTCGCGCAACACGTACTATCTGGATATGGCGCGCAAAGCTGCCACGAAGGTGATCGAAGAAGGCCCGTATTCACTTCTCGACAACTATGGAGACCTCTTCGCACCAAGCACATGCAACAACAACAGTGAAGCCATCTTCCAGTTGCAGTGGTTGCAGGGTAGCACGGATGCTATCGGTTGGGGATGCAATAATTCCATATCAACCTATTTTGGCTGGTCTACTATGGTAAGCGAACAGAACTGGGGTAATGCCACCTATGCCTCTTATGACCTTGTACGCGCTTACGATCCTCAAGACCGTACCCGCCGCCATTACACTATCGCCACCGTAGGTGAGTATTATCCGGATCTCAACACCAAGAACGGAGGGTACACGTATAACGTCACCGAAACCGGTTATGACAACAAATGTAACTTCAAGAAATACGTGATAGGTAAGATTGACGACAATGGCCAAAGCTATGCACAAAGCAGTGGCATGAATACCTACATGATGCGTCTGGCAGAAGTATATCTGAATCTTGCCGAAGCAATTCTTGGAAATAATGCTTCGACCAGCGAACAAGCAGCTTGTGACGCCTTCAATGCGGTGCGCAAACGTGCCGGTATGCCGTCCCTGACAACCATCACATATTCAGATATCCATTACGAACGCCGCATCGAGCTTGCTCTGGAAGGACAATACTGGTGCGATCTGCTGCGCCGTTCCTATTACCAGCAACAGGAAGTGGTGAACTACCTCAACAGCCAGGAGCGTAATGCCGGTTACGAATGGGATGAAACAGAAGCCTGCCAGTATGCAAAGACTTCTGACGGAACCGGAGTTTCAACCGCTACATCGGCCAATCTGACACTGCCTATCTCGGATGTAGACCGCGGACGTAATCCGCTTCTGAATAACGACCCGGTAGCTTACGAATTCGGTGCAAAAGAAGTCACAGAAAATGATTTGTTCAATGATTAACAAACTATAGAAGATATGAAAAGCTTAAAATATATATGGATATTATGCTTGTCATGCCTGGCCGCAGGCCTCACCTCATGCAATGAGGAGGATAAATACTTTGACAGCAAATACCAAAGCACAAAGATTGTGGTTGACCAGATCTATCTGGAAGATTATGAATCGTCTGTACCCGACCGACCGGTTACTTTCGCACGCCTCGGACAGTTGATCCGTGTAGAAGGTAGCGGACTCTATGGCATGAAGAAAGTCTACATCAACGGATATGAGACTTACTTTAACCGCGCCTACGTAACCGACCACTCCATGTTGATTCAGATCAACAGCAATACCCCCGTTGAAGACGCTGAAGAGGCAGACCGCAATAAGATCCGCTTTGTAAAAGATGACGCCACGCTGGAGCACCCCTTCATCATCCGTGCAGCATCTCCTACCATAACAGGCATCAGCAATACTTTACCTAAGGACAAGGAGAAAGTAACCGTATACGGTACCGGCCTACAGGAAACCACCAAAGTAACCCTGCCCGGCGGAATAGAAATCACAGCCGACATTGAAAGTGATGAAGACGGTGAATGGTATTCATTCATCATGCCGGAAAACTATTCAGGAAGCGGTTCCATCTATTCGGAAGGCGCCAACGGACAGGCAGCCACTCCGGCTTACTTCAACTTTGCAGACTGTATGATACTTGATTTCGATGGCAATGGCAGCCAAGGCTTCTGGAGCTGGAGCGAAACTGGTTCGATGATAAATGCTGACGACCTTGTAGAAGATCCTTATGATAGCGGACGTGGCAAATGCGTTCAGATTGTTCCCGAACGTTTATTAAAAGCAGGAGTTATATCCGGCAAACCGCGTGTATCCGAATGTTGGACAGCCGGCAATGACGATGCAGCAGATGATTGGAGCCGTATGTATTCTTATATACCGGCAACTACCCCACTGACCGAAGTAGCATTGCAATTCGACGTTTATGTGCCCGAAGCATGGAGCGGCACAGGACATCTGCAAATAAGCTTATTCAACAACTTCAATTTCGGAGGTATAGGTTCCGACGATGATGGTGCTTCCAATCAGGTGGCATTCTATGTTCCCTGGATTCAGGAAGGTGCTATCGTTCCATTCTCAACCACAGGTTGGCAGACTGTAACTATTCCGTTTAGCCAGTTCAACAAATACGCCACCATGATAGAAGATAAAGAAAGCCCGGTATTCCAAAATGTGGTAGAAGACCGCAATGCCGCCACTTACAGAAACTTCGGTATGGGATTTGTCAATACAGACTTTACTTACCAAGATGTAAGCATCACATCCACAGCTTTCTCAAGCCGTATCTATCTGGACAACTGGCGTGTAGTACCTTACAAGACTGTCACAATCTCCGATTATCCTGAAGATGAAGAAACTACGGAATAAACTCAGTAGAAACCCATTAAACATTAAGAATTATGAAACTAAATAGAATTATTCTTCCACTGATGGCTTGCGCACTGACATGGAGTAGTTGCGATGACCAGATAATGGAATGGAAAAACTCCGACGGAAGTATCACAGCCTCCGACATTCCCCTTGCATTAAAGGAAAAGATAGCAAATTATGACTACATAAAATCGTATGTGGCACAATATGCTCCTAACATGAATGTAGGACTTGGCTTAGGAGCCGACCTATACATCAACGATGCGGCATACAGAACCATAGCCGATGCTAACTTCCAGATGTTTACAACCGGAAACGCCATGAAACATTCGGCTGTAGTGAAAGCGAACGGTGAATTGAATTTCACAACAATCGACGCATTCCTGAACCTGGTTCCGGCCGACATCCAGATATATGGGCATAACTTCCTCTGGCATACTCAGCAAAAACAGACATACTTGAAATCACTGATCGCACCGGAAGTTGTCGTTGAGGTAGGTGATGATGATGTATGCGAGAATATTGTCAGCAACTACGGATTTGAAGGAGGCAATGCAAATGGATGGACAGGGTTATGGGGCAAATACAACTATGCCGTAGAGCAGCCGGGCCATGACAGTGACTACGCCATTCGCTTCACCATGACCAGCGAATCAAATGCGAACTATGACTGCCAGCTGTTCTGGCCTACCGGAATGCTCGAAACAGGAGTAACGTACGCTTACTCATTCTGGGTGAAATCGGATCAGAACATAGCCGTTCAGTTCATAGGCCAGAACTCTTCTTATGGGGGCATCTACAAAGATACATTTACGGCACCTTCCGAGTGGATTCGCTGCACAGGCGAATTTACCTATGCAGAGAGCGACACTAAAGACATCGAGCGTGTGGGCATCCAATTCGGCGGAACACCGGGAAGCACGGTATGGGTGGATGATTTCAAGTTCGGAAAGAAGATAGAGGAAAAGATGATCAATATCATAGACGATGGAAAGTTTGAAGACGGAACTCTCGGCTCATGGTTCGGTTGGGGAAATGGCTCTACCCGTACTATCTCAGAAAAGGGACAAGGTTACAACAGTGATTACTGCATGGTGATGGTCAATCCTTCCGATGGAGATTCCTGGAGTGCTCAGACCGCTCACTCATTCCCAGAGACTTTAACCGTTGGAAAGACCTACATGTACTCTGCTATGGTAAAGGCAACCGTCATCAATCCCGACTTCACACTCCAGGTACAAGACGCCAATGGCGGTAGCGGTGAAGGATACGTAAGTGCTGCAACAGCCGTTGATCAGTGGATACCTATTGAAGGCGAATTTGTTTGTAAGAATGAAGGTATAGCTCGCCTCTGCATCAACTACGGAAAAGTTGCCGGAACTTACTACATTGACAATTTCAAATTCGGTGAAAAGAAAGAAACTGCAACAGCCCAGACTTTACGTGCATCAACCCGTGCCGGTGGCATAAGTTACAAACTGAAGACTCCTGAAGAGAAAAAAGCCGCTTTACTGGGTGCAATGGAAGCATGGATTAAAGGTATGCTGCAACATCAGGGAATGGAACGCGTAAAAGAATGGGATGTCATCAACGAACCTATTGCGGACAACAATCAATGGCGTGGCATAGACGGTAACTTCATGAGTAATGGTGAGGACGCGCCGGACACTGCACCGGTAGAAGACGAAGAAAACGGTCTGAACCTGAACTGGGCAAACGATCACTTCTATTGGGGATACTACATCGGTAAGGAATATGCCGTGAAAGCATTTGAATATGCACGCAAGTATGCAGCTGCCGACGTTAAGCTCTATGTTAATGATTACAATCTGGAGACAAACCCAAGTAAGCTTGCAGCTTTGATAGACTTCGTAAATTACATCGAAGACAATGGACAAACCGTTGACGGTATAGGAACCCAGATGCACGTGACTGCTTCCAGTATCACAAGAGAACAAATAGATGCCATGTTCAAGACAATGGCTGCCACCGGAAAACTGGTTCGCGTAACAGAATTGGATGTAGCATTAGGAACATCCAGCCCCTCTGCCGAACAACTGGCAACTCAGGCCAACGTTTATCAGATGATCTTTGAATCATACAAAGCAAACGTTCCTGAATCTCAGCAGTCAGGTATTACCATCTGGACGCTGAGCGATAATGCCGCAGAGCATGAATATTGGCTGTCAGGCGATGCACCGAACCTTTTCGACGCAAACTATGAACGCAAACATGCCTATAAAGGCGTATGCGATGGTATTGCCGGAAAAGATATCAGTGCAGATTTCAGCGGTGACGACTGGAAGAATGCGTATGAAACAGAAGGAGAAGAAACTCCGGCTGAATAAAGTGTGAAGACAGGAAATCCGGTAAGGCTCCGGCCTTACCGGATTCCATTCATCAAACCATTTACCAAACTATTCCCGAATACGGTAAAAACACCTATTTTACCCCCTGAAACAGGGAAATGTACGATAAACAAAAAATTATGTAACATCATTGAGGAATGATGTAACCGAAATGAAGTTTTCTGCAACACTGCGAAAAGCTTTCTAAATTATAGCTTACTATCTTTGTTGCAATGGAAAACATCTCAAATCAATACCAGAGACAAACGATGAAGAATTGGATTTTAATTTTAGTTTTGAGTGTAATGACAGTTGGGTATGTAAATGCTCAAAAGAGTACATTACAGAAACAAGGCACCGCTACTCAATTAGTAGTAGACGGCAAACCATTTCTTATTTTAGGCGGTGAATTAGGAAATTCATCGGCAGCATGCACAGAAGATATCGAACGTATCTTCCCGAAGCTGCAACGGATGGGACTGAATACAGTACTCGTTCCCGCATACTGGGATTTGATAGAACCGCGGGAAGGACAATTCGACTTCACCCTCACAGATAAAGTCATCCGTCAAGCCCGGCAGAACGATCTGAAAGTAATCTTTCTTTGGTTCGGTGCCTGGAAGAACTCCATGAGTTGCTACGCTCCCCTCTGGTTCAAAGAAAACTATAAGAAATATCCGCGTGCTTATACACAAAAAGGAAAACCACTCGAAATAGCCAGCGCATTCTCTAAAAATGTATTCCAAGCCGACAACTGCGCTTTTTCTCAATGGATGGAACACGTCGCAGCCATTGATAAAGAGGCAGGTACCGTCATCATGATACAGATAGAAAATGAGATAGGTATGCTGGAAGATGCGAGAGACTATTCTAAAGAGGCCAACGCACTGTTCAATGCACCGGTGCCCGCTGAATTAATGAGTTACTTGCAGAAAAATAAGAAAACGCTCCACCCCCAAATGCTTGAGAAATGGGAAAGCCAAGGTAGCAAGAAGCAAGGCACTTGGCAAGAAGTATTCGGAGCCGATATTTACACCGATGAATTATTTATGGCCTGGCACTACGCCCGCTATGTGGAAAGAATGGCACAAAGCGCCCGGTCCATCTACAATATTCCACTATACGTGAACGCTGCCATGAACAGCCGCAACCGGAAGCCGGGAGAATATCCTTCTGCCGGTCCGCTGGCACACCTTATTGATATATGGCATTGCGGAGCGCCCAACATCGACCTTCTTGCTCCCGACCTGTACGACAATGGCTTTACAGACTGGGTAGCTAAATATAAATTACACAACAACCCGTTGTTTATCCCCGAAATCAAACTAACAGACAATAATGGCGTAAGAGCTTTCTACATCTTTGGTGAACATGATGCCATCGGTATCAGCCCGTTCTCCATCGAAGGAGGTTCCGACTCTCCCAACTCTCCGTTGGTGAAAAGCTATCGTACGCTGAAAGAGTTCATGCCTCTGCTCGCTAAGTATCAGGGTAAAGGCGCAATGAAAGGATTACTCTTCGATCAGGAAAATAAAGAACGTATCATTTATCAGGATGATCTGAAGATAACCTGTCGCCATTTCTTTACTCTTCCCTGGGATGCGCGTGCCACCGATGGCAGTGTATGGCCCGAAGGTGGAGGTGTATTATTAAGACTGGCACCTAATGAGTATATCGTAGCAGGTAGCGGTATCGTTATCGAGTTTGAGAAAGCTACAGAAAATCAGGTCAAAGTTCGGGCGTTGGGCGAAGACGGATTTGCCCAGGCAGGAGGAAAGGGTGATGGAGTGATAAGTGATAAGGTGATGTGGAAAGGGGCACGATGCGGCATCGGTTCCGTAGATGAAGTGAAGGTGAACAAGGACGGTACGCTCTCTTACATCCGCCGTCTGAATGGTGATCAAGACCATCAGGGACGCCATGTGCGCATCTCAGTGGGAGATTTCCAGATACTTCATGTGAAGTTGTATGAGTATAAGTAGGTAGTAGCTAAGTAGTGAATAAAAAGATAAATTAGATATGAATCAGGTTAGTTTTAATAAAGTTAGGTTGAGTCTGGCTGCACCGTGTGCCTTGCGGGTCAGGACGAGCAAAGGTAAAGTTTCCTGCTTTGATTTCTGACGGAATGGTACTACAACGCGAACAACCCATTAAAGTATGGGGTACGGCAGATGCCGGAGAAAGCGTACAGGTAAAGTTCCTGAAGAACGCCACCCCTACAGGTGTAAAAGGTGGGAAACTAAAAGCTACTTACACAGCCACAGCAGATGAAAACGGCCAATGGTCCCTCACCCTGCCTGCCATGAAACCCGGCGGGCCTTACATCCTTCAAGTAAATGACATCGAACTGAAAGATATTCTGGTGGGAGATGTATGGCTATGCTCCGGTCAATCCAATATGGAACTGCCCGTCAGCCGGGTTACGGATATGTTCCGTGATGAAATCTCCGCTTACGAGAACACGAATATACGGCAACTGAAAGTACCCAATATCTTCAACTTCCATGCACCGCAAACGGACTTGCCGGATTACGTTGCCTGGAAACCACTGACGCAGGAAAACGTCATGAACTTCTCCGCTCTGGGCTATTTCTTTGCCAAAGCCATGTATGAAAAGAACAACATACCCGTCGGACTGATAAACTCCAGTTGGGGCGGAACTCCCGTTGAGGCATGGATAAGCGAAGAAGGACTGAAAGAATTTCCGAAGTATATTAATGATAAACGGCAATATGAAGATGATGCCTATCTGAAAAGCATTAAACAGACAGAAGGTTTGAGCTTCTATCGCTGGAACACTTCCCTATACCGGGGAGATGCAGGACTGCACGAAGCAACACCTTGGTATGCCGCCAACTACAATGATAAAGACTGGAAGACCGTTGATTTATTCTCTACCGACTGGGGAACCAACGGTTTGAATCCGATAAACGGTTCGCACTGGTTTCGCAAGGAAGTGGAAGTACCGCAAGACTGGAACGGAAAAGAAGCGACCTTGCGTTTAGGTTGCATCGTAGATGCAGACTCCGTCTATGTGAACGGTACATTCGTAGGTACTGTTTCCTACCAGTATCCTCCACGCATCTATACCATTCCGGCAGGTGTGTTGAAAGCAGGAAAGAATACAGTAACCATACGCCTCATCAGCAATAACGGTTATCCGCACTTTGTAAAGGAGAAGCCTTATAAAATTGTTTGCGGAAATGAAGAAGTAAGCCTGCAAGGAGAATGGAAATACAGATTAGGTGCTTCCATGCCTCCGGCTCCGGGAATGATGTTCTTCTGTTACAAGCCGGTATGCCTGTACAATGCCATGATTGCCCCATTACAAAACTATGGTATCCGTGGTGTACTCTGGTATCAGGGAGAGTCCAATGTAGACCGCCGCAATGAATACGCCGCACTACTGACAGCTATGATTGCTGATTGGCGTAGCACATTCGGCAACCCGGAATTACCTTTCTACATTGTAGAACTGGCAGACTTCCTGTCCCGAGATGACGTCAGCGGTCGGCAAGCCTGGGCTGAGATGCGCAAAGAACAGGCCAAAGTAGCTGAAACCAACCGGAACACCCGACTTATCCGCAACAGTGACCTGGGCGAATGGAACGATATACATCCATTGGATAAGAAAACCCTGGGACAACGCGCAGCAGAAAGTGCGCTGGAGAATAATAAATGACGGACAACCGGAAACGGATAACAGCAAACGAACAACTGATTACTGACTATTAATAACTGAATAATACAGCACTATGAACGCACTAAGTCAAAAAGTGTCTATGGCCGAGAAGATTGGCTATAGTTTAGGAGATTGCTCTGCGAACCTCGTGTTCCAGATGATGATGATTTATCAAACCAAGTTTTATACCGATGTCTTCGGTCTGGAAGGCGCCATTGCAGGATCAGTGATGCTGATTGCCCGCATTGTGGACGCTTTTGTAGACCCTACCGTAGGTATATTGTCCGACCGGACACAAACCAAATGGGGCAAATACCGCCCATGGGTACTCTGGACCGCATTGCCGTTCATGGTGTTCTATGTGCTGGCATTCTACAATCCCGGCATCGAGGATAAAGGTTTGGTAGCGGTGTACGCTACAATCTCTTATACCTTGTTGATGACGCTTTACTCGTTCAACAATACACCGTACGCATCGTTGGGTGGTGTAATGTCAAGTGACATCAAGGAACGTACAAGCATTACGTCTATCCGTTTCGTTGCCGCTACCATTGCACAGTTTGTGGTACAGGGCTTGACGCTCCCGTTGGTAAGCAAGTTCGCAGGTGAAAGCGGTGATAAGGGGCACGGTTGGCTGTGCACTATTTCCTTATTCGCAGTCATCGGTTTCGTGTTCCTGGTTATTACCTTCTTCTCCAGCCGCGAACGTATCACACCGCCGGCAAATCAGAAAACTGATACCCGGAAAGACATCAAGGATGTATTCAAGAATATTCCCTGGCGGGCTATGTTCATCCTGACGCTCTTCCTTTTCACGACCCTTGCCATGTGGGGAAGCGCTATGAACTACTACTTTGAGAATTATGTAGATTCGGGCGCATTATTTGCCTTCCTCGATAAGCTGGGATTGGTGGCTACACAGGCCAGTGATTCGGTGGGCTATACGATACTGAATGCTTTCGGTCTTATTGTCAGCAGTCCTGAAAAGGCGTATGAAGTAGGCTTCGGTGTGTTCAACATGCTGGGAGCAGTGGTACAGTTCTTCGGCGTTATCTTCCTGTCCGGTTTCCTGGCCAACCGTTTCGGAAAGAAATCGGTATTTATCGTTTGTTTGGCTCTGACGGCAGTGTTCACCGCCTTCTTCTATTTCCCGAATGAGACGGATGTAGAGACGATGTTCGTCCTGAACTTCCTCAAGAGTTTGGCATACGCTCCTACCGTTCCGTTGCTTTGGGCTATGATTGCTGACGTGGCAGATCATTCGGAATATGTCAATCACCGCCGTGCAACGGGTTTCGTATTCGCAGGTGTGGTATTTGCGCTGAAAGCCGGATTGGGTATTGGCGGCGCTATATTGGGTTTCCTACTCTCCGGTTTCGGTTATGTATCGGGCGCAGGGATCGCACAAAGCGAATCGGCTATTCATGGTATCGTGCTTTCATCCAGTATTATTCCGGCCGTTACGTTCTTCATCGGCGTCATAGCGCTGTACTTCTATCCTATTA
>ERZ772892.3570-NODE-3570-length-11123-cov-2.886881_pt1 | contig 11123 bp, 7 predicted proteins | sample MGYA00512126_ERZ772892 | MGnify/ENA primary metagenome ERZ772892 (study PRJEB29015, sample SAMEA2737697) | human gut metagenome | biome: human gut; feature: human-associated habitat; material: faeces | place: China | collected 2012 ... | reverse complement strand
CAAAACGGTTGATTTTGCATGGGATTGGGGATAGATTGGAGGGGAAGGAAAGTAAGAAAATAAGTGAAGGATAATAGATGATTATTTTTCATTTTTAGATAGGTGGTCTATATGCAAAAAGATAAGAATTACATAATAAAAAAATATATTGAATTAGGAAATTATCATAAAAACGATATTGCTATCGTTATAGTCGCAAATGTAGATGGAAAAACAAAACAATATGATGATTATGAAAATGCATCTGTGCTTTCTGAATATTATACATTAGATGAATTTGAGACAATTAGCCAAACATATAAAAAACTTGGATATGAAGTTTTTTGTTTTTTTAGTGAAGAATCATTTATGGATTCTATCATTAATCATAAATTTACTACACAAAAATCGTTGTTAGTTATTAATTCTGCTCAAACGGGTACTTATATTGGTCGTAAATCTTTAATTCCTGCATTTTGCGAATATTATAAAATTATGCATACAGGTAGTAATCCTTATATTGTAAGTTTATGCCGTGATAAATTTCATACTAGTACAATCCTTAATACTGTTGCTAATTATACATTAAAAACATATTTATATAATACAGGAAAATGGATAAATGATAAAAGACCTACAGTAGGAGAACGTATTATAATAAAATTGAATTGTGAATCAGCAAGTATTGGACTTACCTCGGATAATATTATGGATTATGCTGGTGAAGAAACGGATTATTACATACTTAATCTAGCTAAAAAATACAATCAACCTATTGTCGTTCAGGAATTTATTTCTGGTTATGAAGTTGAACTTCCGATAATAATATCATCTTCAAATACCCCTCTTGTTCCTGCAGGAATTTCATATCAAGGAGAGGCTTATATTGGTAATTATATATTAGATTATAATACACGTTTTGAGCATTTATATGATTTTTATAATATGAATAAATATAATTCTACTTTAGCTGCTAAATTACAAATAGAAGCAGCTAAAGTAGCTAAAGTCATTGGTTTAGAAGGTTTCTGCCGTATTGATTTCCGTATTAATAAAAATGAACAATATTATATATCTGATATAGCATGTAATCCCCATATTACTAAAGACTCCTCATTCGCATATATTTTTGATGAAATGGGCTATTCTTATGAAGAAATGTTTGCCTGCTTAATTGGATGTGCAATAGATAAGTATTATAAATCGCTCCAATAATACAATGCGGTAAAATCAAAACTGTGTCCCCAATAATCCCAAGCTTCTTGATAATGAGGACAATAATCAAATAGAAATGTGTCAATTTTATCTAGCGGAATTTCTATTTGTTGGTTAATTGCCATTTGGAGTAATTCATATTTTTTTCTATAATAAGATTCGTCAATTACTCCATGAATGGCTTTTAATAGTTGATCCAATAATAATTGTGCATTACTATATCTTTTATTGAATAACTCAAGAATTAACAAATTATTTTCTATAGAAATTTCATAAAAATTTTCCCTATTATTTGATAGTTGCCTTTTAGTTTTTTGTAATAATGTATATGCTTCCTCTGTTTTTCCATTCACTGCCAATAATGCACTATAGTTTGAATTTATAAATATATTGTCTGCATTTTCACTTATATCAACTAACTTTTTATATGAATTTAATATTTCATTTTTCATATTATAATTATTTAAATAAACAGCAATTAAAAAATTATTATCTACAATCTGCAATCGTGGAAATTCCAACATTGGATTAATTTTTATAAATGTATATGCATTGTTAATTTCCAAAATTGATTCAGAAAATCGGCCACATTCTATTAATATTCCAGAATGATTTGCTAAACTCATCAAATATTGAACAGGGTTAAGAGCTGCTGTATGTCCAGGTAATGGTTTAAAATATTCAACACTTTCCTTAATATATCTTTCAGAAATTAAACATTCATGCATACAATTTGATTTTCTTTTAAGTATATGTAATGTTGTTTTAGCATCTTCATCATATGATAAACGATCTTGAAGATATTGATAAATTTGTCTTTCACATTTTTGGGCTTGTTTTATATCTCCATTATGTGAAAATGATGAAATCCTTGCTAATAAAATCTGTAAATAAAGTTCACCTTCTTCCTTTATATTTTCAAATGTATATCCTTCTAAACATGTAATTGCATCATTCCTATAATCATTGTCAAGCAATTTTGTTAATGAAATCGATTTTAATATATCTCGTACTACAAGTAATTGAACAGGATACATATTGGAAATATAATTTAAATGTCTAATTGCATCAACATAATTACGAATATTGTAAAAGGCAATAGCTTCGTTTAACAAATTATAAAAATCTTCAATATCTGAAAATTCCTTTACTATACTATTATAGTTTTGATGTTCATCTGCAGTTTGAAAGTTATTTTTAAAATATAATAAAATAATAAGAATTGCAGCAGTATATCTATTTTGTAATTGTAATTCTATTTCAATACGTCTTGCATAATCTCCTGGAAAAAGCTGTTTTACACATACTTTCATTTTTTCAAAATACTGAAAGTTATTTAAATATGCTTTATTTCTAAAAATAATTTGAATTATTTCATTTGAAAAATATGAATATAATTTATCTTGTTTAATATATTCCATTTCCTTTGGATAATTCATCAAGTTTAAATAATCTTGTTTTTGTAATTCGAAAGTTTTTTCAATTTCATAGTCTAAAAATTTTTTCCCGGCTAAGGAAGCATATTCTAATAAATAGGATATTTGAATTCCTTTATTCCCAAGTTTTTTTAAATTATCAATTATAAGATGTTCCAAAATATTATTAATATAATATTGCGATTCCTGTCCAGCAGGTACCTGATCATTTATTATTTTTAATGCAATTTGTTTTATAACTTCTAAATGTCCTTTAGATAGCTTGTACAAAATGTGTTTTATATTATAATTAATACGATTGCCTATATGGAAAGAATCCAAGTATAAATCCATTTCATCAAATGTAATTGGTGGTAATTCATAATTTATATTTGTAAATTCCTCCATTATTTGATTAACAATAGTAGGAAAAGAATGTTCCTCTGTTACAATTAATAAGAAATGACATTTAACCATAAAATCAAATTGACTGGAATTTTTTAAAAAAATATATATAAGTTCTAATGATTTAATATCAAAATATTGAAAATTATCACATATTATTACTGATTCATTTTTATCAAAAAAATAATTAAGACGATATACAATATTTCTTTCTTCTTCTTTTAAAAAAAAAGCCTTTTGGCTTTGATTAATATTTCTATAATTTAATTTGTCCGATACTATTTTTCGAGATATTTCTCCAATTTTAGGTAATTCTCCCACTAATCCAGCAATTAAGTTAGAATCTTGTTTTTTCTTCTCATATATTTCAGAGATTTGAGAAAGCGATTGTTTAATACAATAATAATCTCTTTTGTTACAAAATTGATCACCAACAATATAACAAGTAGGTATGTTTTTACTATTTAATATATGCATTAATTCGCAAGCAATATATGTTTTTCCCACTCCTGCCTTTCCATTAAGTGCAATGATTTTGTTTGTTTTTGTTGAATGATCAACAAGAAACAAATTTTTTAAACATTCTAATATATATTTTTGTTGGTTAAACATAATTTTCCTTTCATTTTCTTATTATATAAATGTCAGATAATCATCTATTATCCATCATCCTATTTCTTTTCCTTTATCTCTCAAATTTCTTTGCCAAAATCCAAATTTGGGTTACCAAAGTAAAAACAAAAGATAAAAAATCTGTATTGAAAGAAAGATGACGATATATAACAAAGACAGGTTTGATTTATGATTAAAAACAACATCCATGCAGCAACCTTAAGGTTTCGTAAGAAAGTCTTAAGTGGTTACCGCATTGATGTTGTTTTTTTGGTTTGTTACACTATTTTCAGAAGCATAGAAAAAATGAATGGAGACAGAGAGGAGACCAGCTATGAAAAGTCAAGCTTAAATTAGCTGGAAATTAATAAATTCTTTTCGTGGTAAAAATGGGTAACCTTAATAAGGCTCCCTGGTGGGTGCTTTTAAACAAATCTATGATGTAGGTATCCAGACCTCTTAATCGAAGTTAAATTTCAGGTTGTCAGTCATCATTTTCCAGATGATTCTGACGAGCTTGCCGGCACAGTGCCCAAGAGCATTATAGTGAGTCCGGCCTTCAACCATCTTGGCGTCATAGTAAGCCTTGAAGGTGGCATTGTTTTTAACAACATTGTGAGCTGCGTTAACAAGTGCATATCTGAGGACTTTAGATCCACGTTTTGACATTCTGGTCTTCTTAGCCTGAAAGTTTCCAGACTGATAGACAGAAGGATCCAAACCGGCATATGCAAGCAGCTTGTTGGGACTGGAGAAACGGTGAATATCACCGATTTCACCAAGTATCATTCCTCCATTGATATATCCGATACCAAGAATGGTCATAATGACAGAATCATTGAATTTCATGATTTCCGTCATTTCGGCTTCAACTCTTTCTAATTGGCTATCGAGTAACTCTATTTGTTGTATGGTGTGAGTTACCTGGATAGATAGAGAACTGTCGTTGGCACCGACAGACTTCTGTGCGAGAACTCTTAACTGCTGAGCCATCTCTTTATCAAAGCGTCCGTGCGAGTTCACTTTGAGAAGATGAGCCAGATGAGTCATATGCATAGAAGCAATAGCTTCCGGTGTTGGTGCTTCCTTGAGAAGCGCATAGACAGATTTTTGATGCAGACCTGATTTGAAGAAATACTGCAATTCAGGGAATATCTCATCCATGTAAGAAGTCAGCTGAATCTGCTTAATGGTTTTCTGACGGAATCGACCAAGGGCTTTTAAATCCATCAGGTCAAGATCATAAAAGGTCACAAATCTGAGAGATTCCTGCATCATGAGAGTTTTGCAAATGATGTATGTGTCAACTTTGTCAGTCTTCGTTTTGCGAATGTTGTTCTTACGTATAGTAGAAGTCTTGATGGGGTTCAACACACACACTTTGTAATTCTTAGCAACAAGATATCGAACAAGGTTGTCGCCGTAGTGTGCCGTCGATTCAAGACCAATGATGGGGCTGCCCTTGTCTAGAGGAGCTAGCTTGGAAATCAGCAGTTGGAAGCCATCATTGTCATTTGTAAATTTGAATGGCTTGATTAGTTCTTCACCATCAGAAGATATGGCTGAGGCAAAGTGATTGAGTTTTGCAATGTCAATGCCTACGTAAATCATGAGGTTGTACCTCCCTTTCTAAAGTCTGATACCGTGATACCCACCAGCGATTATCATCGTAGACTTGATGGAAAATAAGAACTCGGATTACTCCGGCAACATCCAGCTATAAACAATTCAGATAAAGGTAGCGGCAATACACTCCTTAGAGTAGTCAAAGCTACAGAGCAAAATCAAAAGTCCACAGTATCTGAATGTATTGAACCACGATATTAAAAGAAAGGAAACATGTGATAATTAACTTCCTAATTATCATACAAGATAATATGAAGAAAAAATGGATCGTAATAGTATGTGTAGTTATTGTACTTGCAGGAATCTGTGGGTATATGTTTACAAAGGAAAAATGGCAGGATGGCATGGAAGCCTATGGGGATCTGAACATAATGAAAATGGATCAGGATTTATCTGCAAATGAAGGTACAGATATCTTCCCGGTCAGTGGTAAAAGTGATATCCGGATAAATGCACATCTGCTGATCGCACAGGGACAGACGACAGTCCGTGTATATTTTAACAATGAACTGATTGTTGAAAAAACATATGAAGCAGGTGAACATTCGGAGAACCTGGCAGAATTTTCAAATACAAAAGGTGAGGTCAGGATCGAGTATACATCCTCAGATGATGTAAGAGGAACTTATTCATTTAAGGTTCAGACCAGACAAACCCAGTATCGGCGATTGTTTCGAAAAATAGAAGGTTAGGGATAAAGATATAATAAAATGTGGACTTGTATATAGGTTATATATAAGTCCATTTTTGTCGTTCCGGGGTTTAAATAAAGAAAATTTATATTGATTTATAGAAGTTTGGTCATTTTCTGCAATATATTGTCGTTTTCTGCAAAGTGGGTTGTTTGGAGGGGGATAAAACAGTATAGTGCATGAAAAGGAGAAAGTAAAAAATAATTAAGTAACAAAAGAAAAAGGATCAATACATGGGAGGGTATTTATTATGAATTGGAGAAGAAAATGGAAACAGATAACAGCGGTTATTGCTGCTGGAGCAATGGTGGCAGGCAGCATGACGATATTGCCAGCAAAGGCTGAGGAGAAGACCAGGTATCCATATACTATATTTGCATCAGCACAGAAAGAAGGAGCCATTACGATAAATGCAGATAATTTCTGCTTGAATGGTGATATGGTGACGAATGGAACGATATCAGCATCGGGAAATCTTCAAATTAATGGAACAAAAAAAGAATCAGCAGAGGAATCTATGATGTATTTGTTTCATGCAATAGATGATGCATATTTTACTGATACCGATTATGTGGCATGTGAAGGAGACTATGTTTTAGAGGAGACGAATATCAATATCAGTACTCCGGTTGCGGCATCCGGAGAGATGAATCTGGAGGGAAATATTAACCTGAATACGGCAATTAAGGCATTGGAAACCATAACGCTTACCGGAGAGGTGAAAAATACAAATAATTCTGTTATCTATTCCAAATATGGAGATATCATTATTGACAGTACAAATGTGAATCTGAGTGGCTTGATCTACGCACCATTTGGACATGTGAAGATACAGGCACAGAATCTGGGATTAAATAACATTATTGTAATAGCGGAAACAGTTACGATCATAAGTAGTAGTGTAAATGTAAATTATAGCAGTCAAATGGCAGAGTTTGTAGGCACAGAGTCTGAATTCCCGGACATACCGGATGATGAGAGAAAATATCTGGAGGGAAGAGAGCTTCCAGATGTTACTACTGAAGAAAATAATTCAGAAGAAACAACAGAAGACAACAGTACCGAAGAAAATACAACAGAAGATAGTAGTACGGAAACGACAACAGAGGATTGGGATGCGAAACAGAAAAGATATGAGGAATTGATGAGTGATTTTGATAATTGGAACTCTTATCTGGATACTGATGAGGATGGGTTACCGGATGAACTGGAAGAATTGATTGGCAGTGACAAGATTCTTTCAGATACTGATGGAGATGGATTGGATGATTATTACGAGTTTTTACAGCTTGGAACATCATTAACTGAACCAGATACCGATGAAAATGGCATTAGCGATGCGGAGGAGGATTTTGATGGTGATGGTTTGAATAATGCACAGGAATATCTGTACGGAACACTTCCATGGGAGTCAGATACGGATGAGGATGGGCTGTCTGATGGAGATGAAGTTCTGGTATATGGAACAGATCCATTAAAACCGGATACGGATGGAGATGGTTTGATCGATGGGGATGAACCGGCAATGGGATTTGATCCTACAAAGCCGGATACCGATGAAAATGGAATCCCTGATGGAAAAGAACGGATTGAACAGAGTGTTACATATGAGGTTGAGAATAAGGAGTGTGCTGTTACAGAGATTCAGGTGGATATGGTGACATCCGGCAGCCTTACGGCATCAACAACAATTGAAAGTATAATGGATACAGATTATGGATGTTCAAATGTAGCAGGTCTGGTGGGTGAACCATTTGAGATAACAACAACATGTACATTTGAAACCGCAACACTTTCTTATAAGGTTGATCAGACAAAACTTGGAAAAACGGAGTTTAATGATCTTCTGTTTTTATGGTATGATGAGGATAATGAACAGATGGTTGAGCTGGAAACAGATCATGACGCTGCGACTGGGATTGTTAGTACGGAGACAACACATTTTAGTAAATATATGTTGGTAGATCAAAAGAAGTGGGAAGAGGTATGGAATCTGCAATTTGATTACCTTACCACCGTTTTGCCGGAACGTGAAATTGATGCATGTTACACATATTTATTATTTGATTGTACGGTTCCTTGGGAGCTTGCGGGGACACCCGGCAATTCATCGGGGTTAAAAGGAAAAAATTTAACAGAATATCACTCACAGTATATTGATGCTGGGCGACAGATTATAGGTGAGGTTACGGATACCATGAGAGAGAATGATAAAGTAGCATTTGCATTTTATCATGAGATTCATAATGATATGAGTAATACAGATACGTTTGAAGTTTTTGGGCGTTTGCTTTATGATGATGGGGATTATCTTACAGAAGCAGAAAATATAAAAGAAATAGCAAATCGTAATGAATTGGAAAAAATGTTGATAAAAGAATGGCAGTATGATAGAGAGATTAAATTAAATGAAGATTTAGAGATGCTTGGAGTTATATCACAGAATTATGAAGACTATGAAAAAACGGATACAAGATATCCTGACAGACGTATTGTTCTTGTATGTGGAAGTGATTTTAGCTATGGGTCATCAGAATTATTAATTTATTTGAAAAAAAGAAATATAAAAGTAGATACGATAGCATTAGGAGAATACGCAAAAGAAGCTCCGTTGATCAGAGTGGCAAAGATGACTGGTGGAACTTTTTATAAAATGCAGGATTTAAATGATTTATCCGATATGATTATGAAATTGGGGATTGGAAAACGCCCGGTCACAAATTCAAACACAGAAGTAACAGATCTGACAGATACGGATGAAGATGGTATTCCTGATGTAGTAGAACGAGGAGGAATGAGAAATCAGTATGGTATGATCGTTTATACTGATCCAGAGAAAAAGGATACTGATGGGGATAAATTGACAGATGGAGAGGAAATAGATCCGACAAAACGAAATAAGCAGTTTTCGAATATAATGACACTGAATGTTCCTAAAAATGCTGATTTTTATTACATGAAATCCAGCCCAAATAATCCGGATACTGATAATGATGGTTATACAGATTATGAAGAGGTAAGAACATATCATTCCAATCCATTATTCAGTGATGTCCATATTTATGAGTTGCAGCATGATTATATTGCGGTGAATTTTATAGATGGAGATGGAAATAGTCAAATTTCATATGGTGGAAATCAAGGATGGTTTGGAGAGGAATATAAACAAAATAATATTGAAAAATATTCAACAATTGATAGTTATGGGTGTGGTTTAATTTCTATAAGTGATATTTTGTTGTATTTAGCGAGTGTAGATAGTAAGTATTCGACGGATATGACAGATCTTATCAGGACTGATAATGGAGCAATAGAATATAATTCTTATATTGACTATATAAGTCGCATGGAAAAAAGCTTTTTCCATGTAAGAGATATTGATCTCATAGATGGAACGAAATGGACTGGAATTGATGGACTATCAATTGCATATGGGGTTAATAAATATAATTGGTTCTATAATGTTGATTTGCACAGTTATTGGGGAGGCGGAACAGATAAAATGTTAAAAAATATAGAAGAAATGTTGAAAAATGATATTCCTGTGACTTTGTCGGCAAATGCGATAAAAGAGGAGTATGAAGCGGAGGCGGAAGAAAAGGAATTATATATAGCATTATATAAAAATGATTCTGAAATTCCGAGAGAAACATATTACACAAAAATGGAAGCAACTTTTAAAAACCATTACGTTACAGTTACGGGAGTGATCAGAAATTCTATTGAGGATAGGACATGGTTACAGGTTTCATCATGGGGCGAAAAGTTTTATGTTGATTATGATGAGTATTTATATTATATGCAGACATATGCATCTATGGGAAGTGTTGCAACAAATATTTTGCATATTATTGCAAAATGATGAAAGGAGTTTCGATTGAAGAAAAATATAAAGAAAAGAAAAAAATGGCTTATTCCAGTCTGCATAGTAGTAGTAATACTTATTATTGTCATTGGTATTATTCGCTATAATAATAAGCCGGTAAAAAAAGAAAATCCATATAATGTCTTTGTGAGGCAATATAGTGAAGTGTATGAACCTGATTGGGAGCTGGAATATGTAGGAATATTATCTGAAACGGATATACAATATGCAGGGGTTAAAGTTCATTTTCAGAATATAACAGATTCTTGGAATTTAGATAATATGGCTAAAATAAGCTATATTCTCGCACCAAAGATAAGAAGTTATATGGGAGAAGAATATCAATCATATGTGTTGTCATTTGTGTTTGAGGGTTATGCTGGAAGATCATTTGCGTTTAGATACTATGATGGAGATAAGAAAATGATTTCATTAGAGTCTATGGGTGGGTATGGTATTACATTACCTAAAATTATAGAGGCATTTCCAGATATGACATCTATAAGTACAGATGGAAGTATCGTGATATCGTTCGATGATTTAAAAGCCATCGAACAGTTGGAGAGTTTGCAAGATTGGTGGTGTTTTTCAGAGATAATGCCGGAAAATTGGAAAGAATATATATGGTCCATATTCCCTGATTGTGAGATCCGTGATTTATCCAATTATTGGGAAATAGAAAAGGTTCCGTGGTAATATATGGCGGGTATGGATACATTGTTATTTGAATTGCATGATACATCGTAAGATGAAATAAGAGGCGGAGGTGGAGTTGATTGAAAAAAGAATGGCTAGCAGTCTTTTCAATCATTGTTATCTTCTTAGGGTTAATTTATGGCGTAAGCTGTCGGAAGAAGAAAAAATGTATATTCATTCAAAATTTCCAGACTGTGTTATAGAAGAATCGATAGAAGACTAGAGATGATCTGGAAGAAAGGTGAAAAGATGGTGTGGAATATACCAGCTTCAAAGGTCAGATTTGAAAATCTAATATTGAAGTTTGACATATTCTGCATCATCTTTTTGATATATGCTATATGGCTTATAGCATGAATTGATTTCTAGGATGTCTGGTTGCCAGAATATTACGCTGTTTGGCGACAGCTACATGAGTATATATTTCGGTTATGGTGATCGAACTGTGACCAAGCATTTCCTGTATATATCGAATATCCACATCTGCATCCAAAAGGCTGGTTGCAAATGTATGACGAAACATATGTGGTGTAATATGCATATCAATAGATGCAAGCTCTGTGTATTTATTTATCATGCGCCGTACAGCCTGATCGGATAAGGGGGTTGCCGCCTGAT
>ERZ772892.3562-NODE-3562-length-11143-cov-3.362554_pt1 | contig 11143 bp, 5 predicted proteins | sample MGYA00512126_ERZ772892 | MGnify/ENA primary metagenome ERZ772892 (study PRJEB29015, sample SAMEA2737697) | human gut metagenome | biome: human gut; feature: human-associated habitat; material: faeces | place: China | collected 2012 ... | reverse complement strand
CAAACTTATGAATCGTAATGCTGCCTTTTTGGGTTGTATCCCAAACAGGCATACCGTCTGCCAGCGGCGTCCCCGCCGTCGTGCCGCCTTCCGTCGCCATGGCGGGCATGGCGCAAAGGCTCAGGGCCAGGGCGGTGCTGAGGACTGCGGTAAATAAACGTTTCAGTTTCATTTTGATGCATACCTCTTTTTTCTGTGTTGGTTTGTGTAGAGGACTTTTTTAGGGGGTTCAGGAATGTTTGCCCCCTTTCTTATTGTATCGGAACACCAGCACCAGCAGCACAGCCACCAGTGCGGGCAAACCTATCAGCAGCCACAGGCTGGGTGCGTCCGCGCCCGTGTGCGGCAGGGTAAAGCCCTTGCGGTTGTAAATGGTCAGGGCAATGTTGTACACGCCGCTGGTATCTGGGGTTACCGTTCCAAACGCCGCGCCATCGCGTAGGCATCGCCCGTCCGCTGTCAGCGTAAATTCGATGGGCTCGGCCAGCAGGGTGTAGCCCTCGGCGGTCTTGGTCTCGGTCAGGCGGTAGCTGCCGGGGGTCAGGTCTGCAAAGGTAAGTTCGCCTGTTTCCTCGGCGGTCTTGCCTGTTTTGGTTTCACTCGGTACAGCGTCCGGCTTTTCCAGCTTGAACTCCACACCGCCCAGCTTTGTGTTTGGATCCTGCGCATCCTGCTTTGTGATGACCAGCTTATATTTGGCATCCTGCAGTTGGTTGGTCAGGGTCAGCGTTTTGTCGGCCGAATCGCCTGTGACGGTGGTATTGTGAACCTTGTACTTCTTGCCGTTGATCTCAATCACATCGCCTTCCGCGCCGCCGTAAAATTGCCCGGTTTCCGTCGCGCTTTCCAGCACGCGGTAGGTGTAAGCGACATGGTCATTCCCCGCCTTGTTCGCATCGTACTTGTCCAACCCGGTAAACTGTTTGGTCCAGCCTTCGTAACCGTCGGGTTTTTTCAGCTCTACGCTTTTATACCCCGAAACCGGCAGCCAGCTGTCTGCTTCATCCGGCGTTTCGGTGCGCTGCAGTTGCAGGTAAATGGCGTTGGGCAGGTCGGCTTGCGGAATGTCCGCCTTACCGTCCTGCGTTTTCCACTCTTTTTTGACCGTTATGTCAATCAGTTCGCGGGCGGTATTTTCAAACGTTGCCGTTGCAGCGTTCGCTTCGCCCTCCGCAATGGCGCCGTACACCTTTACGCCGTCCGCGGCAACAGCGCAGTCTTTGCCGCCATCGATATGCACCGATTTCAGGCTTGTGCCCGGCTTTTCATTTTCCGACACAACAAACCGTGTGCCGACAGGGATTTTGTCGATCACGATCTCGCCGTAGTACTCGTCACCGTGTTGTTTCACCGTGCAGGTGTACGTTTGCTGTTCGATTGTGTCGCCGAGGCTTTGGCCGCCAACATCGACAAATTGGACGGTAAAGGTAAATTCTTGGTTTTCCAGTGTCTCGTCCTTGGCGGGGACCTTGCGTATAATCAGCTTGCCTGTCTTGACCTTGTTGTTGAAAACCACTTTCAGCTTGGTCAACTCGTTATCATCGGCCGAATTGCTGTAAGAGCGAAAAACCAGCGTGCCAGCGTTCGGCTTTTGGGCCTCTGTGTACTCGTTCTTGGTGTTGTATCCGTCAAGGGTTGTATTAACCACTTGTTCCGTTCGGTCATCGTTCGGGGCGGTGCCTCTGACGTTTTGCAATGTGTTAACATTGCCCGTATCAACAACGCCGGTCTTGCCGTTTACACTTGTAACAGGTACGCCGTTTTCGTATACCGTCCAAGTTGTATCGTACAGTTCGGGATCAATCTGCTCTCGCAGGGCTATGTAGCTGCCGCGGCGGAACTGGTCATTAAAGGTAACGGTCTCACCGTCCTGCAGCAGGAACCGTCCGTTTTCATCCACAACGTCGCCGTTGCCAAGGTTGGAGGAAAACACCGCATAGGCCGCGTTTTCCAACTTACCGCTTTCAGCAGAGCCATAGTCGGGGACGTTGTACTGCGCGGTGGTAAAGCCTGTTTGTTTCGGCAGGGTCGGCGCACTGCTGAATGTAAAGTTGCGCAGGTAAATGTTGCGCGCATAGTTATCGCCCACCGTTATGCTTTTTAGCTGCGTTTTGTCGAAACCCTCGACTTGTTTCAGGGAGTTCAACATCAGCCGTACGGTGTACCACGTTCCCGGGTGCAGCGCGGTCGCCGCGCCGTAGACATCGCTGCTTTGCAGCCCCTTGGTGCCAAGGCAGCCCATTTGCTTGCCGCTTGTGTCCCAAAGCTCCACATACAGGTTACTCAGGGCGCAGGTATCGGTCTGGTTGCCCTGCACATAGGCATCAAAGGTCAGGTAGCTGTACGGACTTATATTTATGGCGCTGTCCCATGTCAGTGTGCCGCGGCGCTGGTTGCGGTATAGGCTGGATGGGTCACTTTTATCCGATGACCACAGCACGGCGCTGCCTCTGTCTTTGTCTACATCCTCCGGCAGGGGCGACACATATCTCAGTCCAGTGGCCGAACTGTATACGGTGTCCGGAAGTTTGTAGGTCTCGATTGCCGGTTCATCAGTTTCTTTTGCTTTGTAGTGGGTGGCCAGATTTTGGATGTTGAAGGTGAAAATTTTCTGGTTTTTGAAACTGTCTCGGAACAGCGGGTTCACGTCCGAAACATCGACCTGCTTTTCGACCTGCAATTCGTTATGGTCGGGGAAGTTGAACGCCACCGCCATGTTGGACTCCCACATGCCGCGCTCCATGTAGTACATAGTCAGGGTGTGGGTGGATTGGTTTTCAAGGGTTTTGGTGGTGCCCTTCCTATTGAACGTGATCGGCTGGCCGTTGTAGTTGACGGTTTTGGCTGTTTCGCCGGACTGATACCCCTTGTAGACCATGGGGTCGCTTGTGTTGGTGTTCTTGTTGGAGCTGACGTAGGGGGTTGCGGTGTTGTTTTCGCCAAATTCCAGCAGACCGGACGCTTTACCGTGTGCGCCGCCGACATCCAGCACCAACTCGCCGTCAATGTAGACCCACACGTCATCGTCACCGGAGAAGAAGAACTTGATGGGAACTTTGATGTCGTTGCCGTCGTTGTCTTTTCCTACAACAACATTGCCGTCCTCTGTAAGCGTAAAGTCAAATTGCAGCTTGGCGCCAAAGCCGTAGTTGTATTGGGAGGCACTGCCGGTAACTGTTTCGTTAAATGGGAAGAAACCATACCCCATATTATCCGTTTTGTTGCCGGCATCACGGTTATGTGAGGCTTCGTTTATGCCATCCCCCGCCAGATAGTAGCTTTGGCGGGCGCTGCCATGTTTGAGGTACAGCGAGGTTTCGTTGCTGTCATAGTACCAATATTTGGCTTTGCCCTCCGGGTCGTTATCGGCTGGACTGTCCGGATCTTGCGCAAAAACGGCTTTTTGCTTGAGTGGGAAGGAAACATCCTCGTACACCTTTCCCAGCACGGTGTTAAAGGCGTTTTTGCCTTGCAGGAAGTCTTTGTCAAAGTGCGGGTCAACCGACGCATTTGTTGTGGAATTCTTGGTTCTTAACAGCGGCAGACCGTTTGCCGTACCGTCAGAGGTCTTGCTTTCCACAAGGCCCTGGAAGGTGCGGTTGTAATCGTCGCTTCCGTTACCACTATCATCCAGTGCCGAGTTGTTCACGGCCATAAACGTTTTGTAATCCGGGCTGTTCGTATTACCGTCCCAGCCGTATAGCTTCATACCTGCGGCAACGGTTGCAAAGGGGTTGGCCCAACCACCTATTGACGGTTGGAAATGCCCGGTATAAAGCGGGTATTTGACATTGTTGTTTGCCGTGTAAGCACTGCTTAGTGCGCGGTTGAACTGCTCAAAAGTGACGAACCCGCGCTGGGAACTTGTGGTACTGTCCGGGTACGTGTCGCGGTTCAGGCCGTTCAGCTCGTAGTCGGTGTAGTAATCGTACAGGGTGCTTGTGATGTACTTTGTGCCTGGCACTTGCTTGAACTCGCCGCTTGCAATATCCACAACGGTGGTATTTTTGCCGCTTTCGGCATCGCGGACAGAGGCTTTCTCGCTCCAGTAGCCGTCACGGTTGACACCTTCGCCGCCCGTGTAGGCCGACGGGTCGCCGTCGTCGGCAAAGAAGCAGGGGTCTTGCAGGGTTGGGGAGATTTCTGCCGTGCTGTACTTTCTGGTCTTGTTGTCTCTTGCGGGGGCGTCTTGGTTATCCGTTGCGGAGAATTGCACTGCGGTGTAAGTGCCCGCAGGAATTGTGCAAGACCACAGCTTGCGGTCGGCGGCTGTGGGGTCGGTTTCCTGCGTCATCGTCAGCGATTTGACGCCGTCTGAACCCGTCAGGAAGCAGTACATGGTTTCGCCGTCGCCCATGGCGGACTGCTGTAAACCTTCGCCCTCATAACTGTACGCGGACAGCGTGGCGTCAAAGTAAATCTTTTTGCCCGCGGTAAGCAAATCACCGCCCGCGCTTGCCCAGGCGCTTGTGGTATCGTTGTAGACATAGCAATTTGCTGCTGTTAAGTCCAGTTTCTTGGCGTCCGCGTAGGGGGATGTGGTGAAGTCTGTGGTGAAATCATACAGGGCGCTTCGGCCACTTTCACCCCAAGTAAATTGCACAAACCGCGACTGATTGTCGGGGATCCGGATCTGCTGCGCGGCAAGTTTGCCCGCATCCACCGTGCCGATCGTTTGGCTGCCGGTTTGTGCCGGGGCGCCGTTTACCAGCTTGTAAAATGTTGCGGTTACGTCGGTAAGCGCAGTGCCGCTTGCATTTTTGAAGTAAAGCGGTGTGTCCTTGTAATAGTACTCCACGCGCGTCCATTGGGCGGGGGTGTAGGATTGATTCTGGTTATAATGTGTGCCCGGTTTATCTTTGATTTCAATGCCTTCACGAACAAACTTTTTGCCGGCAAGCAGGTCAATCGCTGTCAGGTAGTCATTATTGACTCCATCATCCCTGCCAAAGGCGTTGATTTCTTCTTGCCAAGTACTGTTACTGCCATCATAATACTGGAAGGCGATTCGATAAAACCCGCCCGCCGGATAGTCCGCAGAATTCAGCGTGATGCTGAAGATTCTGTGGTTTTTCCCATCTTTGCCGGTTACTGTGGTTCCGGTATCCACCATGACTTTGTTTATGTAGGCTTCTTTACCGTTACCCGTGAACCCGAGGAAACGCATGGTGCAATTTCCGTTATATGTACTATCGTATCTGCCGTCATCCTCAAAATAAATGGTTGTCGTAGCCGGGATAAAGCCCGTCGATACACTGGTGTCCGCTATCGTATCAGGTGTGTTTGCATCATCGTTGTCAGGCAAATCATCCGCAAACATAGTATCTTCTTCGTTGGGGTTGTCCTCGTCAGCAAAAAGAACATCTTGCTCTGTGTTGGTTTTTGCCGCCGTGGTTTTCTCTGCGTTGATGGCATGGTTTGGCACGGCAGCCGTCTCGGGAGTGTCCGCAGGGGTTTTGTTCGTCAAGGCTGGGTCGGCAGGGGCGGTGTCCGTATCGGCGGCGGGAGTCTGATTTTCTGCCGCTTCCTGGGTTTTGCCGTCATTGTTCGGAACCGCTGCTGTATTGTTTACCGTGTTTCCCGCTTCTGTTCCCGGCTCGTTCGCAGTGGGCGGGGTATCTCCTTCACCCGGAATCGTTTCCAAGTCGGATACAATAGGCTCTTGCGCAGGTTCTACACCCTCGCTTGACGTGTTTGCGGCAGGGGTTGTCGGAATCGTTTCCGAACCTGCGTCAAAAAATAAAGCCCCATCCTCAGCTGCATAAACCGGCAGAGCCATACCAACCAGCAGGCACAGGGCGACAAGCAGTGCCGCCGCACGGTGCAGGATAGAAAATGCCTTCGTCATCTGCTTCGACTCCTTTTCTATACATGTGTGTTCTCACGATATATCGGGGGAACGCGCGCCATTCGGCGCGCTTTTATGCGCTGCGCACGTCTGGCCCGGAAACGGACTTTTTCCACAAGCTGAGCTGTATTTACAGTCTTTTTTGAGAATACGATCCGATGTGCAAACATTTGCGCTTACGTCGGGAAAAGTAAGACACGGTATGTTTTTGTGTGCCTTTTTATAAAAAGCAGTATAATACTTTGGGATGAAAATTTCAATACGACTACATTCAAGCAAGTGATTTTTGGCAGATTGCAAAATTTCGACTTGTCGAATTCGTCACAATGACAAGCGCTTTCGGCAGCTATTATACACACCGCTAAGCACTTGTTAAAATTTTGCTGATGCTTTTGCGCAACTATTGCGCAAAAATCGCCACAAAAAAGCGTAAACACAACACAAATTCAACGGGAATTTCCGTGAATTTGGTCGTGTGTGTGCTTGCGGTTTTATCCTTATCCGGAGCCGAAAAGGGCAGAGGTCAGCTTATGCGGCATACCAATGTTCAAGTTGAAGATGGAATCTTATATCTTCCTTAGAGTATGCAGACTGTCAAAAAACTCTTGTAGGGGCGAGCATTGCTCGCCCGTGCCCGTTTGCCTGTGAAAAAACTTGCCCGGAAAAGGCGTTGCTGCGCCAAGTTGTCGGGTGACCAATGGTCGCCCCTAGATATTCAATAGGCCACGAATGTGATTTTTTGACACGCCGGAGTATGAGCAGGAGCTGACAAGCAAGTTGCGGTGGCCGCATAAAAAGGCGCACGACAAACACACCCGGGCAAGGACTGCGCTTGCCGGGAACAGTATGTGAGCGGTGTCCCTTGCGCTATAGGACACCCGGCAAAAGGGCGCACCTCGCCCCTGGTCGGAGCCTTTGGGGGCGGAAGGCTTTACCCGCTGATGGCATCCTCGACCACGTCCAGCAGGTGGCAGGGCTCGAGCTGGGCGGCGGTGCAGCGGCGTGCGAGGGCCTCGACGAGGGCGCGATCCAACGATACGTCGGAGATAAACTGCACGACCTGCTGGCAGCCGCGGAGGTCCCGCGCGGCCAGAATGCCGTAGGTAATGTAGGGCCCGAGCTCGGGCGCGGAGAGCTTTTGACAGACAACGCGATAGGTATACACGATTTTCACCCACTCCTGCTATGCTACATAACAAAATATATTGACAAAAAATGGTAACCGGAGTAAAATTGTGGTAGTGCTAGTGTACTTATAGATGCCGCTCTTCACAATATAACATACCCCGGTGTGCAAAGTACACAACCAGTGCCGGGAATTTTGGCGGCGCATTTTGCACCGCCGCTTTGCTGTTTTTCCGGCGGTGAATCGCGTTTTGAGGGGAGAGAAGATGTTATGTCCGCATATCGATACCGTGTGGCAGAAGCAATGACCGCTGCGAGGGAGGCAGCGGGTGTTTCACAGCGGGAACTGGCAGACCGTCTGGGCCGGGATAAGCGCACGATCCAGAAATGGGAAAAAGGCGAGATGAAGATCGCGCTTGAGGATTTTCTGGCCGTCTTTGATGCACTAAAAGTGCAGGTGGAGCCGTACTCCAAATGGATTCGGCACCCAGAGCTTTTCCCCAATGGACTGTCGGACATCCTGCAATACTCCACCGATAAAAAGCGCACGGTACTGGGAGATTTCTACTGCCGCCAGGCGTCGCCCATGGAGGTCGAGCAGGAATATTACTTTCTGTTTGCTGACCACGGCAGCGACTACCACGGCATGTACCAGCAGTGGATGGCCAACCTGCTGACACCGCTGCGGGATCGCCGCCGCATCTGTGCCCAGATTATTGAGAATTATTACGAGGCCCTTGCCACCGGGACCATCACCGACCCGGACGCGCCCCAGCCCAACATGGAGGTCCTGCAGGCCTGCTATGAGGCCAGCGCCCAGAGCATCCAGAGCGGCGCCAACGGCTACACGATGCTGAGCCTTGATTTGAACCGCTGACAAAAGCATAAACCCGCCGCCCCCTGCGTACACTCTGCGCAGGGGGCTTTGTTATGGCTGCACTTGTACAAAGGATTCGGACGCGGGCGGCATCGCTGCCGACATTCGACATACCGTTTCTGCTGATCTTACTGCTGCTGTTGAGCTACGGGCTCATCATGCTGTTCTCCGCGGGGTACGCGGTGGCGCTCTACCGCCGCGGCGACGCCTACACCTACATCCGCCCGCAGCTGTTGTTTGCGGCGCTGGGCGTGCTGGCTATGTACGCGGCCAGCCTGGTGGACTACCACGTCTGGCACAGGCTGGCCTGGCCGATGCTGGGGATCTCGCTGCTTTTGCTTGCCATCGTGCTTTTCATGCCGGAGTACAACGGCTGCAAGCGGTGGCTGGTGCTGCCGGGGCTGGGCACCCTGCAGCCCAGTGAGATCGCAAAATTTGCGGTGGTGCTGGTGTTTTCGCATATCATTTCGCTCAACCACGACCGCATGGGCAGCTTTGCCGTCGGGGTGGTGCCCTTTGTGCTGGTGCTGGGTGTGGTGGCGGTGCTCATGCTGCTGGAACCCCATCTTTCCGGCACACTGCTGATTTTGGGCATCGGCGCGGTGCTGATGTTCGTGGGCGGCACCGGCCTGCGGTGGTTCGTGCTGGCAGGGGCAGGCGGCGTGGCTGCCATCGGGGCGGCCATCCTGCTCATGCCGGACCTTGTGCCCTACGCGGCCAGCCGCCTGAACTCGTGGCTGGACCCCTTTGCCGACCCACTGGGCGACGGCCACCAGACCATCCAGAGCCTGTACGCCATCGGCTCGGGCGGCGCGGCCGGGCTTGGCCTTGGCAACAGCCGCCAGAAGCACCTGTTCGTGCCGGAACCGCAGAACGACTTCATCTTTTCCATCCTGTGTGAAGAGCTGGGCTTCATCGGGGCGTGCGCGGTGATTTTGCTGTTCAGCCTGCTGCTGTGGCGGGGCATCACGCTGGCGGCGCACGCACCCGACCGGTTCGGTGCGCTGCTGGTGGTGGGCTTTGTGACGCAGGTGGCGATGCAGGCCGTGCTGAATATGGCAGTGGTGACCAATACCATCCCCAACACCGGCATCAGCCTGCCGTTTTTCTCCTCCGGCGGCACCAGCCTGATGATGCTTCTGGGAGAAATGGGCATCGTGCTGTCAGTGTCCCGTGGAGAAAGCTGAAAACTGCCGAAAACAGCGAAAAAAAAACGGCTTGAAACTACACAAATGACCGGACAAATAAAAGGCTGCTTTTGCTGCAAATACGGACCATCGGCTCCCATTCCGCATAGCATGGGGTATCTTTTGCGGAACGGGGGCTGTTTTTATGGAAGGAGATCTCATCATCACGGGCGGGCGGCCGCTGAACGGGACCGTGCGCATCCCTGCGGCGAAAAACAGCGTGCTGCCGCTGCTGGCGGCGTCCCTCCTGTGCAGCAGCCCCGTGCGGCTGCGGGCGGTGCCGGAGCTTGCGGACGTGGACACCAGCCTGCAGCTGCTGCAGAGCGCCGGGTGTGAAGCAGGCTGGCAGGGCAGCGACATCGTGGTACAGGGTGTGCCCGGGGTCTGCCGTCTGGGCGCAGACGCCGCTGCCCGGATGCGGGCGTCCATTCTGTTCTGTGCGCCGCTGCTGGTACGGCTGGGCCGTGCGGAGACGGTGCTGCCGGGCGGGTGCCGCATCGGCGCAAGGCCGGTGGACCTGCATCTTTCGGGGCTTGCGCAGATGGGCGCGGTCTGCCGCGCAGAGGGAGAGCGGCTGATCCTCACGGCACCCTCTGGTCTGCACGGAGCGGAGATCACCCTGCGGTTTCCCAGCGTGGGAGCCACCGAAACGCTGCTGCTGGCAGCGGCAGCGGCACAGGGGAAAACCGTCCTGCGGGGCGCGGCCCGGGAACCGGAGATCGTTGATCTGGCGGCATTTCTCAACCGGTGCGGTGCCTGTGTGCAGGGCGCGGGCAGCAGCACCATTCGGGTGGAGGGGCGGCGCAGCCTTTCCGGGTGCAGCTTTGCACCCATGGCCGACCGCATCGTGGCGTCCACCTTTGCCTGCGCCTGCGCGGCGGCGGGAGGCCGGGTGGAACTGACCGGCTGTGCACCGAAGATCTACAGACCGCTGCTGGAAATTCTGGAACAAATGGGCTGCGGCGTAAAATATGGGCCGGAAAGCGTGGTTGTTTCCCGGTTTGGGCGGCTGCACGGGGCAGGAAAAGTGTTTACCGGTGTTTACCCGGCGCTTGCTACCGACGCAGCCCCGCTTCTGGCGGCGGCAATGCTGACGGCAGACAGCGAAAGCAGCATCGAGGATGTGGTGTTTGAACGGCGCTTTGCCTGTGCCGAGGGGTTTGCGGCCTTCGGCGGGCGGGTGTGCACGGAAGGACGGACGTTGTGTATATTGCCTTGCACCGGACTGAAAGGGGCAAACACGGCCGCGCCGGACCTGCGGGGCGGGGCGGCGCTGGTGATCGCGGCGCTGGCAGCGCAGGGGAAAAGCCGGGTGACAAATACCGCTCTGATCGACCGCGGATATGCCGGTTTTGCACCGATGCTGGCGGAACTTGGCAGCGAAATTCGGCGGGAAACGCGGCCCTCGGACGGCACCGAGAAAAAAAGACATGCAAAAAACCAATTTTGACTTGCAATCAGGGCCAAAAGATGATACGATACAGTTATATAAGTGTGTAAGATACTTTCTGTGCGCCCAGCGCAGTTACGATAAACCCGATGGAGGACAAAGATATGGCACTGATGCTCGACGAAGAAATGGACGAAAACGTTACGACGATCAAGGTGATCGGCGTGGGCGGCGGCGGCGGCAACGCCGTGAACCGCATGGTGAGCGACGGCCTGCAGGGCGTCGAATTCATCGCAATGAATACCGACCAGCAGGCACTGGCAAAGAATCATGCCGCCACCAAGGTGCAGCTTGGTTCCAAGCTGACCAAGGGCCGCGGCGCAGGTGCAGACCCCGAGATCGGCCAGCGTGCCGCCGAAGAAAGCAAGGACGAGATCGCCAATGCCCTCAAGGGTTCCCAGATGGTCTTCATCACTGCCGGTATGGGCGGCGGCACCGGCACCGGTGCAGCTCCCGTGGTGGCAGAGGTGGCCCATGATCTGGGCATCCTGACCGTCGGCATCGTCACCAAGCCTTTCTCGTTCGAGGGCAAGCGCAAGATGGGTCTGGCAGAGCAGGGCATCGCCAACCTGCTGATGCATGTTGACAGCCTGATCGTCATCCCCAACGAGCGCCTGAAGATGATCAGCCAGGAGAAGATCACCCTGATGAACGCC
>ERZ772892.3553-NODE-3553-length-11161-cov-2.523861_pt1 | contig 11161 bp, 6 predicted proteins | sample MGYA00512126_ERZ772892 | MGnify/ENA primary metagenome ERZ772892 (study PRJEB29015, sample SAMEA2737697) | human gut metagenome | biome: human gut; feature: human-associated habitat; material: faeces | place: China | collected 2012 ... | reverse complement strand
AATAAAATAGGAATTAATTTCTTCATATCTTTTATAATGTTTAGGTTATATAAAAATCACGCCCTGGTACCTTGGGGCTTTTGTTACAAACAACAAGAAATGTGTAAAAAGGTTCGTGCAAATGATTATCTTTGCGAGAAAATTAACACTCAAATGCTTATGAAACACATTCGGATACCTCTTTTCGTATGGTTCTCAATCGTGCTGCTGATCGCAGTTGCGCCCGTCTCATTGTCGGCGCAGGAATCGTTTATTCAGAAGATCGAAAAAAATAAGTCCGTCAGCGGAATAAAGTCGCTCGACACCAGCCGCTTCCCGGAAAAGTATGTAATGTACCTGACTCAGCCGCTGGATCATCGACATCCCGAAAAGGGAAGTTTCCGCCAGCGGGTGATTGTGGGACACGTCGGTTATGATCGTCCCACAGTGATTGTTACCGAAGGATATGGGGCAGGGTATGCTTTGCGCCCCACTTATCGGGAAGAACTTTCTGAATTGTTCGATGCCAATATGATCTTTGTGGAGCACCGCTACTTTCTCGAATCCACTCCCGAACCGTGCGACTGGCAATACCTGACCGCAGAGAATTCTGCCGAGGATTTGCATGCCGTGACAACCGCTTTCAAGACTTTATATCCTGGCAAATGGATCAGTACGGGGATCAGCAAGGGTGGGCAGACCTCCTTATTATACCGTGTTTTCTTCCCCGACGATGTGGATGTTTCCGTGCCTTATGTTGCTCCTCTTTGTTATGCGCGTGAAGACGGTCGGCACGAACCTTTCCTCCGCCGGGTAGGTACGGAAGCCGATAGGAAAAAAATAGAAGATTTCCAGTTGGAAGTATTGAAGCGAAAGGCTCGTTTGTTGCCCCGTTTTGAAAAAATGTGTACTGAAAAGAACTATACATTCCGCGCTCCTCTGGAAGAAATATACGATTTCTGTGTGCTGGAATATTCTTTCTCTATCTGGCAATGGGGAACGGATATCCGTAGTATACCGGAAATCTCGGCTTCTGACGATACACTGCTGGATCATTTGCTGGCAATCAGCGGACCTTCTTATTTTATAGTAGACAGCCCGACTCTTTCTTTCTTCGTGCAGGCTGCCCGCGAATTGGGGTATTATGGATACGATATCGCTCCTTTTAAACCTTACCTTTCTATAAAGACCAGCAAGGATTATCTGAGAAGACTGATGTTGCCGGAAGATATGCGGAAGATGAAATTCGATAAGACATTGAGCAATAAGATTGTGCGGTTCTTGAAGAAGAACGATCCGAAGATGATTTTTATCTATGGTCAGAATGATCCCTGGACAGCTGCCGGAGTAACATGGCTGAAGAATAAAAAGAATATTCATGTTTTTGTAGAGCCGGGAGGCAGTCATCTTGCACGCATCGGTACAATGTCCGAAGATCAGAAGCAGAAAGTGATGTCTCTTCTTAGAGGGTGGCTTGAAGAATGACGAAACGAGAAACGGTGAACAACCTGTAATATATGAACAGGCGGTTCACCGTTTTATTCTTCTGCAAGCCGATATTACATGTATCGGGCTGCTTGATTTAGGAATCTACCGATTCGAATAGCGGTTTCAGTAATTCCGGTATTTCCACTTTTTCAAGTGCTAATTGTCGGACTAGTTTTTTACCGCTCTGACTGAGATGGAACTGCATCAGTCTCCGGTCCTCTTCCCCGAGTGTTCTGACAATCAGTTCTTTTTCTTCCAGAATCCGGAGCATCTTTGAAGCGTGCGAGGGTGTCAGCTCCGTTCGTTTGGACAGGCTCGTGGCCGTCATATTATTGGGCGAGGCTTCTTGCAGGGCACATAATATCATCGCTTCATTTAATGATACCTGATACACTTTTTCAAATGCATCTTCAAATCTTGCCATTGCTTTGAATACATCGCGCATTACACATATTGTCTTCATATGCTACTTGTTTTTTTGTTTGTTCTTTTTCTATATAAACAGGTTGATATTTGCATTATCCGCCCGTTCCATGTATGTTGCTACTCCGCCTATTGTCACTTCGTCCAGAAGTTCTTCCTGTTTCACTCCCATGACGTCCATGGACATTTGGCAGGCGATAAATTCCACACCGTTCTCCAGAGCTTGTTGGCGTAAGGACTCCAGAGAGTCGATTCCTTTCCGGTTCATGATGTACCGCATCATTTTTCCTCCTATTCCTCCCATGCTCATTTTAGAGAGTTTCAACTTTCGGGAGCTGGAAGGGAGCATCATGCCGAACATTTTTCCAAAGATATCTTTTTCGACGTTCGGCTTATGCAGCTTCTTGATAACGTTCAGTCCCCAGAAGGTGAAAAAGATCGTTACCTTTTGTCCGGTGGCAGCTGCGCCATTAGCGAGCACAAAGGTAGCTAAAGCTTTGTCTAAATCATCACTGAACATGATGAAAGTTTTTCCTTTGCCTTCACAGGAGGTAACAATATTGCAGGATTTAGGTTCGCCCTTTTCGATCACTACTACAGATTTTCCTCCTGCCGCCTCTTTGGAAATCAACTGATTTCCTGTCGAGTTGCACCATGCGGCAGCATCACGCGGGAATCCCGGATCGGTTGAGGTAATTTCTACCCGGTCGCCGGAAACCAGCGAATCCATTGTCTTTTTCATTTTCAGAATCGGACCCGGACATTGCAGTCCGCAAGCGTCTACACGGATTGTCTTCACTGCTTCAACTGGTGAAACTGTCTTTTGAGGTTGCGCATCTGCCGGCTGTTGTATGTTTGCGTTCGGTTGTGCAGGTACTTCGTTCTCACTTTCTTCTCTCAGGATGATGGGTGCTGCGGCAGCGTGGTATGTTTTCAATCCTCCGGAAAGGTTGCGTACCTTTTCAAATCCATGCTGTACCAGAATGCGATAAGCAAGGTATCCTCTGAGTCCGACGGCACAGAATGTATAGATCATCTTGTCTTTCGGCAGTTCATCCAGCCGGTCACGCAGTTCGTCCAGCGGAATGTTCACTGCACCCGGCAGTGTATTGAGCGAGAATTCGTCAGGAGTACGTACATCCAGCAGGAAATTGTTTTCCATCTCGATATCCCTCAACTGTCTCCAATAGACGGGTTGTACTTTCCCAGTTATGATGTTTTCGGCTACGTATCCTGCAACGGCTACCGGATCTTTGGCAGAAGAGAACGGAGGGGCGTAAGCCTGCTCCACTTTCATCAGATCATAGATCGTACCTTCATGCTTGATGACAAGCGCGATTTCGTCAATTCGTTTGTCTACACCGTCATAGCCGACGATCTGTCCGCCGTACAGTTTACCTGTCTTCGGGTCGAAAGTGATTTTAATACTCATCGGCATGGCATCCGGGTAATATCCTGCGTGAGAGGACGGATGGATGGTCGAAGACATATAATTGATTTCTGCCTGCCGCAATCGTTTGCCGGGTAATCCGGTAGAAGCAACAGTCATGTCGAATACTTTTGCAATGGAAGTTCCGATGGCTCCTTCATAAGGGATGTGTGCTCCCTGAATGTTGTCTGCGACAATTCGTCCCTGACGATTGGCGGGACCAGCAAGGTAATTGAGCCACGGTTTTCCGGTGATCGGGTGGCGGAATTCGATAGCGTCACCGATGGCGTAAATCGATTCGTCCGACGTTTGCAGGTAGTCGTTGACGGCGATTCCTCCGGCTTCGCCGATCTTCAGCTCTGCGGCACGTGCCAGTGTCGTTTCCGGACGTACGCCGATGGAAAGTATAACGATGTCGGCAGAGATGGACTGTCCGTTCTTGAAGATGACTTTCAATCCTTTTCCGTCTCTTTCAAAAGAGGCTACTGCCTGCTCCAGATACAGGTTCACTCCTTTGTCCATCAAATGCTGGTGTACAAGGGATGCCATGGAGAAGTCGATGGGAGCCATCACTTGATTGCCCATTTCCACAATAGAAACTTTAGCTCCTTGTGCGTGCAGGTTCTCTGCCATTTCCAGCCCGATAAATCCGGCTCCGATGACAACAGCCTTTCGGGGAGCATGACTGTTGATATATTCTTTGATTCGGTCTGTGTCGGCTACATTCCTGAGTGTGAAGATTCCGTTCAGGTCGATTCCCGGCAGGGGAGGACGTACAGGGGAGGCTCCGGTCGATATCAGTAATTTGTCGTAGCTTTCCTCGTAAGTGTCTCCGCTACTTTGTCTTACCGTTACTGTTTTTCTCTTCCGGTCGATGAAGATTACTTCATTTTCAGTTCGTACGTCTACACGAAAGCGCGTAGAAAATGCTTCGGGCGTCTGTACAAACAGTTTTTCCCGTTCTTTGATCACGCCTCCGATGTAATACGGCAGTCCGCAATTGGCATAAGAGATATACTTTCCTTTTTCTAAAAGGATGATTTCAGCTGCTTCGTTTGTGCGTCTGATCCGGGCAGCAGTGGTAGCTCCTCCGGCAACGCCTCCAATAATAATGATCTTCATAAGTTTGTTGCGTAAATAGTTTCCTGTGGAAATAACAATAAAGTAGGGAGAATTGTTCTCGGATCATAGAAAAAAGACTTATATTTGCGCACCCTGTTTGTCTTTCTTCATTTTTTATAAATTAATTATGAGTAAAATTCTTATCATTGACGATGAGGTTCAGATTCGTAGCCTGTTGGCTCGTATGCTCGGACTGGAGGGTTATGAGGTGTGTCAGGCGGGTGATTGCAAGGCAGCTATCAGGCAGTTGGAAATTCAACAGCCGGATGTGGCTTTGTGTGATGTCTTTCTTCCCGATGGAAACGGGGTCGATCTGGTGTTGAACATTAAAAAGACAGCTCCGAATGTGGAAGTCATTCTTCTTACCGCTCACGGTAATATACCCGACGGAGTGCAGGCAATCAAGAACGGTGCATTTGATTATATAACCAAAGGGGACGATAATAATAAGATTATCCCTCTGATCAGTCGTGCCGTTGAGAAGGCTAAGATGAATGTCCGGTTAGAGAAACTGGAAAAGAAAGTCAGTCAGCTATATTCTTTTGATTCCATTCTGGGAGAATCGAAAGTGCTGAAAGAAGCTGTTATGCTGGCACAGAAGGTTTCGGTGACTGATGTTCCGGTGTTGTTGACCGGAGAAACGGGGACCGGAAAAGAAGTATTTGCACAAGCCATACATTATAATAGTAAGCGGAGCAAACAGAGCTTTGTTGCCGTGAACTGTTCGTCTTTCAGTAAGGAACTGCTGGAGAGTGAAATGTTCGGGCATAAAGCCGGGTCCTTCACCGGAGCTTTGAAGGACAAGAAAGGACTCTTCGAAGAAGCCAACAACGGTACGATCTTTTTGGATGAAATCGGAGAAATGGCTTTTGAACTACAGGCCAAATTGCTGCGTATTCTCGAAACAGGCGAATATATAAAGATAGGAGATACGAAACCGACGCACGTGAATGTTCGTATTATTGCTGCTACCAACCGCAATCTGACAGAGGAAATCAAAGCGGGACGTTTCCGTGAAGACCTGTTTTATCGTCTTTCGGTATTTCAGGTACATCTGCCGGCACTTCGCGAACGTACCGGTGATATCAGAATTCTTGCCACTGCCTTTGCAAAGAGCTTTTCCGAGAAACTTTCGTATACGGTCAATGAGATGACTCCTGCTTTTCTTCATGCGTTGGAACAGCAACCCTGGAAAGGAAATATCCGTGAATTGCGGAATGTGATAGAACGGAGTCTGATTGTCTGCGAAGGCGGGCATCTGGATGTGTGCGATCTTCCGTTGGAGATTCAGAATACTCATTATGAATGTTCGGATGATAATATCGGTAGTTTTGAACTGGCTGCTATGGAACGAAGGCATATTGCCCGCGTCCTGGAATATACGAAAGGCAACAAGACGGAAACTGCCCGCTTGCTGAAGATCGGTCTTACCACTTTGTACAGGAAGATAGAGGAATACAAAATATAATAATATGACTATCTGATTTCTTTTTTAGGGGTATATGAGCGATTAATCGTTCATATACTGATCTGTAATGTGAAAAAGAAATAGAAGATATGAATATTTGGAAGACTACACTGTTACTTGTTTTATTATTTACTGGTATCACCGTTCATGCACAAAAAGTAAAAATTTCATTGAATAGTGGAAATCTGACGATATGGAAAGTGAAAGCTCAGGCAGAAATTGAGCATCCTTCTGATATGATGACTACCCGATATGACACGAGGGATTGGGTCAAAGCAACTGTGCCGGGAACGGTGTTTGGTTCGTATGTATTAGAAGGACTGGAGCCTGATCCGAATTTTGCTGATAATGCGTATAAAGTCGATAAAGCAAAATATGACCGTAACTTCTGGTATCGTACAGAGTTTAATTCGCCGGAGGTGGAAAACGGAGAAAGGGTATGGCTAAATTTTGAAGGGGTTAACCGTAAAGGAGAAATATTTTTTAATGGGACGCGTCTCGGATTGCTTGATGGATTTATGCATCGGGGGAATTTCGATATAACCGATTTGCTGTCAAAAAACGGTAAGAATGTGCTTGCCGTCCTTGTGCATTGGGTAGGCACTCCGGTTCCCAATTATGCAAGTCCTACTTATATGTCATGTGCCGGCTGGGATTGGATGCCTTATGTTCCCGGTCTTTTGACTGGTATTACTGACGACGTCTATTTGACAAAAACCGGCGAAGTGTCTATCGTCGATCCTTGGATACGTTCGAAAGTTCCTTCTAAAAACAAAGCGGTTTTAAGCTTGCAGTTGGAACTACGGAATCATACAGATATAGAGCAGAAAGGAGTGTTGAAAGGTATCATTCAGCCGGGCAACATTGAATTTACCGAAGATTTGGTAATTGAGGCAGGCAAACAGCGGACTTTTCTTCTGGATGATAGCAAGTTCAGTCAATTTATAATTCAGAATCCTGCTTTGTGGTGGCCTAATGGTTACGGACAGCCAAATCTTTATACCTGCGAACTGACTTATATGGTGAATGGTAAGGCTTCTGATAAACAGAATATTACATTTGGTATTCGTGAATACGGTTCCGAGCTGGTTGACGGTGTGCTTCATCTTAAAATAAATGGTGAACCTGTTTATGTAAAAGGAGGAAACTGGGGAATGAGCGAATATCTGTTGCGTTGTCGGGGTGAAGAATATGATCTTAAATTGAAACTTCACAATGAGATGCATTTTAATATGATACGCAATTGGATCGGTTCGGTTACGGATGATGAGTTTTATGAAGCTTGCGATAAATACGGCATTATGGTGTGGGACGACTTCTGGTTAAATTCAAATTCGAATCTTCCGGATGATGTTTTTGCTTTCAATATGAATGCAGTGGAAAAGATCAAGCGTTTGCGTAATCATGCTTGTATTGCAGTGTGGTGTGGTGATAATGAGGGGTATCCGTTACCGCCTCTTAATAAGTGGCTGGAGGAAGACGTTAGAACATACGATGGGGGTGATCGGGCCTATCATGCCAATTCCCATAGTGACGGCCTTTCCGGGAGTGGACCTTGGACTAACTCTCATCCTAACTGGTATTTTACCAAAGCCCCTTATGGATATGGTGTCAATATAACCAAAGGATGGGGATTCCGTACAGAAATAGGTACAGCTGTCTTTACTACTTTCGATAGCTTTAAGAAATTTATGCCCGAAAAAGATTGGTGGCCACGTAATGAAATGTGGGACAAGCATTTCTTTGGCAATTCGGCGGGGAACGCCAGTCCCGACAAATATTTCTCTACCGTAGAGTTCAATTATGGTAAAGCGAAAGGTATTGAAGATTTTTGCCGGAAAGCTCAATTAGTGAATGTTGAGGTGAATAAAGCGATGTACGAAGGCTTTCAACATCATATTTGGGAAGATGCTTCCGGCATATTGACTTGGATGGGGCAGTCGGCTTATCCTTCATTGGTATGGCAAACCTATGATTATTATTATGACTTGACGGGGGCTTACTGGGGAATCAGAAAGGCGTGTGAACCGGTTCATATTCAGTGGAGTTATGCTGATAATAGTGTAAAAGTGATCAATACCACTTTGAAAGAGCAGAAAGGACTTACGGCTACAGGTAAAGTCTATAATCTGGATGGGAAAGAAATGGGGCGTTATAGCCAGTCTGTAGTTTTGGATGCCGCCGCTAATAAGGATTCCTATTGTTTCCATCTGAATTTTACAACAGACAACCTTGCTTTCGGTAAGAAAGCGGTTGCTTCCTCCATTTCGGCAGATGCCGGAGAGCCAAGTGCCGCGATTGATGCCAGTGATGGCAGTCGTTGGGCGAGTGAACCCCGTGATGAAGAATGGATTTATGTTGATCTGGGTGAACCTACTGAAATAGCCTCTGTCATATTGAACTGGGAGGCTGCTCATGCAAAAGCTTATAAACTGTTGATTTCGGATGATGCAATAAACTGGAAAGAAATTTATATCAATGAGGACTCTAAAGGCGGTGTCGAAGAGATTAAGATAAAACCTGTTCGTACTCGTTATGTGAAAATGCAAGGGTTGAAACAGGCTACTATGTGGGGATATTCACTTTATGAATTTGAATTATATGGTAGAAAAAAGAAGCCAACGGATTTGACTCCTGTGCATTTCATCAAGTTGGAACTGAACGATGAAAACGGGCAACTGCTTTCTGATAACTTTTATTGGCGTTCCAATAAACCGGGAGATTATAAAGCATTGAATAATTTGCCGAAAGCCAAATTGCGCACAACATCAAGCTTAGTGGATAGTAATGGTAAGAAAGTGATTAAAGCAAAGATCGAAAATGTGGGATCATCAGTCGCTTTTGCTGTTCACGTACAGGCTATTCGCTCTTCTGATGGTGAGCGTATATTACCTGCTTTGATGAATGATAATTATTTCACATTGTTGAAAGGAGAGTCTAAAGATATTGAAATAGAATTTGATTCGGATTTGTTGCCTGATGGTAATTATAGTTTAAGTGTGATTCCTTATAATAAATAATATCGGGCGGACATTTCTTTAAATGAGGTAAACACGGTTGTAGCAACATCGGTTTTATGACTTGGTTTTACCAGTCTTTGTGTTTGTCTATGATTTTTCAAATGTAGTCGTGATTCATCATAAACTTTAAGAAAAGTTTATTGATGAATCCGCTACATTAAAATGCCTCATAGAATTGTGAGGATGCCGGCAGTGACGGGAGTATATTATGATAATGCCGCAATACCTGTCCCTATCAGGTTTGCGTTATTCATACTTTTTATATCCACTTCAATATCTTTCAGGCCGAATAATTGAAGGAGTTCTCTCAGTTTTTCCATAACGAGAATGTTATAGTTTTTATCCTTCCTGTTTTCACTCCAGAAAAGGCTGCCTTCGGCTACCAGGCAAACCTTTCGTATATCCTTATTATAGGATTTCAGTAACATGATAAGCCCGGTCAGTGAGGCGGCAACCAATTGTGCGGATCTGCCATAAATCCATTGTGCTACCTGTACATATACATCCTTGTAGATGTCCGGGTAATTCATAATGGAAGTCAGTTTCTGTGCGTCGAATTTCTCTTCGAACTCTTCCAGCGGAAAGGCTGTTTTCAGTATGTCTCCCAGATACATACCGGATACTGCTTTCTCAAAACGTTGCTTTCCCGGATTACCGGAAATAGCGTCAACGGTATCATCTACCGCAGTCAGAAAGGGCGGATGGAAATTGCCTGATTCCAAATTGACAGGAATCAATCCATGTGCATTGCATGACTGATCCAGTTTTTCAATTTTATCGGCAGGGATAAAAGTTGCCATATTGGTTCCTGTCCCTACGATGAGGCCGATATATGCATCATAACTATTATCTGTGAGACCGGCGAATAAACTGGCTATAGTATCGTTTACTACCTTGATGCCTGTAAACTTAATTTTGTTTCTTTCATTCAGATAGTCGAGTAAAGGTTTTCCGATAAATTCTCCAACCATTTCTTTAATATCTACTCCTTTTGTCCAGCGTAACAGTTTGGCGTCTCCACCCGGTACGGACTCGGCCGGATAAGAAAAACAATAACCGATAGGCATTTCTTCCTCACGTTTGATTCCTATAATCATATCGGCGAGTTCTTTGAATAACTCTTCGCGGGTATATCCGACGGACTTCATAATTGACATGTCTTTTTTCCAGCCATTGTTCGGGTGAACGGTTGGTGTTGCTTTGTCGAAATCTACGATTGCCACCCGATAATTGGTTCCTCCCAGGTCAAGTACCAGTGACTTTCCTTTAATATGGGTTGTTTTTGGAGCAATGAAAGTAGGAATGCATTGTATCTCTGCATTTTCCGTTTTTAACCCTTCTTCTGTTTTATCCCGAAATGAGCATACAATCGCTTTGAGCTGTTCATTATCTAACTTAAAAATGTTTTTTTCCATGACATTGACTTTTTATAGTATAAAATATCCTTGTCTTTGAATAACAACTGAAGGTGGATTTTGCTCGGGAATGCCCAATCTTTATTTGCCTGTATCTATAATTATGTATTTGTTTTTTCAATTAATAAAAACTATATTTGTTTGAAAAATAATTTGATACATGAAAGAGCGGTCTCCAGTTAAAAAGAATATACTAAAATTGATTCCTTTTATAGAGATTATTGCAGGAATCATTTTTCTCTGTTTGGAGATTCATGACTATCGTACTTTGTATTCTATGGCCGAAGCTGATGCAATGTATGGGGGACTTGCTGATTTTTGTAAGTACAAAGAGAATGTATTTTGTCCGGCATTTTTCTGGATAATTGTTATACTGACAGGAATCAGTTATTGGAAAAATAAAAAGTTATATTGGATTTTAACGCAGGCATTGGTGTTTATGGTCTTTTTTAGAGCTATGTTTCCGTTTTATGCCATTTTTATAGAGTTAAATCCAGTAGTCTTTTATATTCTTCCACTTTTGTACTCTACAGTATTCTTTGTGGTAGAAAGAAAATTATTCAAAATCAAGCAAATAGATTCTGTTGATATTACAGTTAAAACAAAAATCATGGGGATCGGAATAGGTATCTTATGTACTATCATTTATTTCCTGCTCTTTTTGACCGTTTTTTGCTTAATATGATAGCCGTCTATATTTATTTCTCCACAGTAATTCAACGCGACTTTGCTCTCATGCCCTAACAGATTGTCTGTATGCCTTTATTCATCTTAGTTTCAGGTATGGCAGCAACTGTGGTAGCAGTTATGATAGCAA
>ERZ772892.3552-NODE-3552-length-11163-cov-16.892240_pt1 | contig 11163 bp, 7 predicted proteins | sample MGYA00512126_ERZ772892 | MGnify/ENA primary metagenome ERZ772892 (study PRJEB29015, sample SAMEA2737697) | human gut metagenome | biome: human gut; feature: human-associated habitat; material: faeces | place: China | collected 2012 ... | reverse complement strand
TCAGCCCTAAATTTGTATCTTCATCAAAAGTTTAGCGGACAGTAATATATGCAAATTAGTAAATGAATAAGAACTCATTTAAACCTTTTGCGACTTCAGCCCGATTAATGTTTTCGTGGCTGTTTCTTTGCCGGAAAGAGGAGCGCAGAGGGCTACATGACGAACGACGGCGAAGAAACAGACCGAAAAGAACCTCGGAATGAAGCAAAAAAACTTTCGGGAAAGTTTAAATGCGCTATATATATGTCACATTAAAAAACGGTCATCACAGCAATGAGCATAAAGGCACTGATATCTGAATGCACTGCATACGACTTCAAGTTGATGCTGGAGGAAAAGAAACCCAAGAGTTGGCTGAAAAGCGTAAGTGCCTTTGCCAATGGCTCGGGCGGCTCGCTTTTCTTTGGCATTGACAATGATGGCATCGCCAGGGGGCTCGATGATGTGCAGCATGTGTGCGAAGCCATCAGCGGCAAGATTCGTGACAACATGGATCCTTTGCCGGAAGTGGATTTGATTCCTCATATCGCAGATGGATTGCACATCTTGCAGCTCAAAGTCAACGCAGGGCATTATACCCCATATTATTACGTTGGCGATGGTCAGCGCATCGCATATATTCGTATCGGTGACGAGAGCGTGCCAGCAACAGCAGGACAAATGGTACGACTGGTGCTGAAAGGCTCGAACAAAACCTATGATGCCCTGAATACGGATTTTGTGGCAGATGACTATTCCTTCACCATTTTGGCAAATGCGTTCAAAGACCGCACCAAGCAAGAATGGGACAAGAAGTATCTTTTGTCGTTTGGGTTGGTAACCGGCGCGAAGAAGCTTACGAATGCCGGAGCCTTGTTTGCCGACGACTGCCCATTGTGGCAATCTCGCCTGTACTGCACACGTTGGGACGGAAAGGAAAAGGGTGACGCCATCAATGATGCAGAGTTTACAGGAAATGTGCTCATGCTACTTCGCGAAGCAATGAACTTTGTTAAATCCAACACCAAGAAAGGCTGGAAGAAGTTGCCTGACGGACGAAAGGACAAACCGGAGTATGCAGAACGTGCTGTACTCGAGGCCATGGTCAACCACTTCATCCATCGTGACTATACTGTCATGGGTGGCGAGGTGCACCTTGATATATACGACGACCGGCTCGCAGTCACATCCCCCGGCGGAATGTGCAATGGCATGCTTATCTAGGACTTGGACATCGCAGACGTCTCTTCTGAAAGACGCAACCCAATACTTGCCAATGTAATGGCCCAACTGGACTATATGGAGAAAAGGGGCAGCGGGCTTACGCGGATATGCAATGAGACAAAGGCTCTGGACGGATATAGAGAAGAGCTGAAACCTGTTTTCAAATCCACACCGGCACAATTCCAGACAATCATCTTTGCCTCGGCCGAATTGACATGTGGCGGAGATCATGACGGAGACGTGTCGGAGACCGAAATCACTGAGCGCCAGCGGAAAATACTGAATATCATCAAGGGGTCTCCGACAACAAGCGGGCGCCAAATGTCGGAGATGCTGTCGGTGAGCCAACGCACCATCGAACGTGACCTCTCGGCTTTACAGAAACTCGGGATACTGAAACACAAAGGCAAGGACAATGATGGTGTGTGGGTGGTTTTGGCATAGCTCTCTTTTCAAAGAAACACATCATATTTTGGAACAAAGAGAATCATCATGGATAAAAATGGCACAACATTGTCTGACATTGTTCAGCAAACATTGCTTGTTCCTGATTTGGCCGTCAAGAAACCTTGGCACGGGCACATCAATTGGGTCGACCAATTATGTGCGACGGTAAATCTCATACCATGCGTAGGAGGTGCCATAGCCGGTGAGATAAAGGCCATAACCGATGCCGCTGCCAACTATCAAGCATCTGAGTTTCTTCGTAAATTCACAACTTTCATTTATGGATTAGGAGATTTTGGAGACAACGAGAGGATACAGTTCCTAAAAGAACTTGAAGAGGCGGCCAAAGATGCAAGCGGCAATGTCATGCTGTCCATAATAGACAGGCTTGACAACATCCACAAACAAAAAATACTTGCAAACCTTGTCAGGGCCAAGGGTGAAGGGAAAATCACAATAGAAGATTTTTTCCGCCTGGAATCTGTCTTGCAACGGATTCCTTATGTAGACTTAGAACAACTCCCATTGTATCAAACGGAATATTACGATGACAATGGCGACTCTGAATTATTATATTCCACCGGAGTTTTAAGGCCTGCCATGTACAATCAGGATGGCGATAGATATGTACTGTCTCCACTCGGTGTTAACTTGATGAAACATGGCCTGCGGCTTCCCGCGGAAATGCCACAGATAAAAGGCACATCCACAGGGATAGGATGGAAGGAAATTGGTGACGTGCCAGACATTGACGGTGTGAAAGATATTGCAAAGAAAACAATGGAAGACCTGCGCTATAATGAGTCTGACCAAGCTATTTCTGATTATGACGCCATCGGAGGGAAGTAACCGGATTTCCCATTTCAGAAATAGCACCATGGCTTTTAAAGCAGGTGTTCAAAATCAATTGCCATCAAATTGTGCTCTATTCCGCAGATGCATGCCAAAGTCCGGAGAGAGAGCGTGGCGGGCTACGCTACCGATGAGACATTGGCATGCGGCCCGAAAGGTCACACAAGATGGTGGATGACACTTGCAAGGTCAATTGTATCGGTTGATTTTGAACTGCTACTTGTCATATATAAAGGCCCTATACGTTGAACATACATCTGCCTTAACATACCAGAACCCACGCCAGCACTTTTCTGTCGTTCAAACCCAATAGGACGTCAGGCCACCGGTGACATGCGCTTGTTGATTTAGCCTCATTTTCAAGTCTTTAGTCCTGTTGCCGTCACATTGCCGACCGCCCGGCTGCAAACATAGAAAAGTTTTCGATGACTGCGGCGGCGCCATGCACCATTGCCGAAAAAGCCGGACTGCAATTTTCACGTACTTGCACGCGCCCTCCACCCTTCGGCCCAGCCCTCCTGCCGGGCTTGCGGCTCAAGGCCGACCGCCGCATCGCCCTGGGGCCGCGGACGCCAAACAAGCAAGGCGCAGCAGGCCGCCCGCGGGTGGCGGGATGCCTGCTGCGCCTTGCGCCTTGCTTCCTACGGTGCAGGGCCGGGCTCAGCGCGCCTGCGCCCCCTCGGCGCCCTCGGCTGGGCCGGCGGCCGGCTTGGGCTCGAGCAGCGAGCGGTATTTCCGGCTGTCGGCCAGTATGCGCTCGGCCTCCACGAGCTGCTTGTCGTGGGCCAGAGCCTGTTGCATGGCCCCGCCCTGATAGTAGTAGGCGGCCACTATGTCTTGCTCGATGAGCTGGCGTATGTCGTCCTTGTGGCGCTCCAGGTCGCGCTCCACGTTGTGGTTGAGCTTGGCGCGCAGGCTGTCGAACTCGGCGCGGGCATCGTCGTAGTAGCCCTCGAAGCGCGCCAGCTTCTCGAGCTCGTCGAGCTTCTTGCTGCTCATGGGGTCGTAGGTGAAGCCGCTCGCCACCACCCGCCGCTTGAAGTCGGCAAAGTCGGCGTCGGACAGCCTGAACTCGCCCGCCGGGGCTATCGACGGGTGGGCGGCAATGTAGTCGACCACATAGTCGAGCATCACCTCCGACGAGTCGGCCCTATCGAGGTAGAACACGATGTTGGGCAGCGTGTCGGGCTTCACCTCCACGTCGGGCATGATGCCCCCGCCGTCGCGCACCTCGCGTCCGCTGAGCGTGTGGAACACGTGGGTCAGGCTGTCGGCAATGTGCTCGGTGTAGCCCCCGCCGCTGTGCTTGTAGTTCACGGCCTGTATGCACCGCCCGCTGGGTATGTAGTACTTGCTGGTGGTGAGCTTGAGCGTGCCGTTGTATGGCAGGTCCATCGGCACCTGCACCAGGCCCTTGCCATAGGTGCGCGTGCCGAGCACCACTCCGCGGTCGAGGTCTTGCAGCGAACCGGCAGTGATCTCGCTGGCGCTGGCCGTCTCGCCGTTGACCAGCACCACTATGGGCATCACCGTGTCAACGGGCTCGAGCCGCGTCTTGTACTCGCGGTTGGCCTGGCGCAGCTTGCCCCGCGTCTCCACCAGCACCCGGCCCTTGGGCACCCACATGTTTATTATCTCAACGGCCTCGGCCAGCGAGCCGCCGCCGTTGCCCCTGAGGTCGAGCACGAGGCCCTTGGCCCCCTGCCCCTTCAGGTCGACGAAGGCGCGGCGCATGTCCTTGGCGCATCCCTCGGTGAAGCTGTTCAGGCAGATGTAGCCCACACCGCCGGGGCGCATGCCGTAGTATGGTATCTCGGGCAGCTTGATGTTGCGGCGCGTCACCCTGAACGTCAGCTCCTTGCCCGTGGTGGGGCGCCTCACCCTCAGAGCGAAGGTGGTGCCGGGCTCGCCGCGCAGCCGCTCGCTGACGTAGCTCACCGTCTTGCCCACCATCGACGAGTCGTCTATCGACAGTATCTCGTCGCCCTTGCGCAGGCCCACCTCGGCAGCGGGCATGCCCTCGTAGGGCTCGTCGATGACCACGCTCTGTATCTTGAGGTTCTGGCGTATCACGGCGCCTATGCCGGCATACTTGCCCGTGAGCATCATCTCAAGCTCCTTGTTCTTGTCTTCGGGGTAGTACTCGGTGTAGGGGTCGAGGCTGCGCAGCATGGCCTTGATGCCGTTGCCTATCACCTCCGACGGGTTGAGCGTGTCGACATACATCAGGTCGAGGTTCTTGTAGATGGTGTTGAATATGTCGAGGTTCTTGCCCACCTCGAAGTTGTGGCCCCTCGACTTCTGCGCCTGCAGGCCCGCCGCCGCCATGAATGCGGCCAGCAAGATAACGATGCGTCTTCTCATTTTTATATCTCTGTGGTTTCTTCTTTGAGCTTGCCGCCCTGCCGCACCGGGCCCGCCGGCCGGACGGCGGCGGGTGGCCATTGCCGCCAAGGGCAGGCTAACATGACTGCAAAATTAACTGATTATACTCTAAATCCGGCCACGCAGGGCGTTTTTTTGAGAAAATTTTATGTTTACCGCTATTTTTTCGCCGAAAAATTTGCACGTCTCGCAAAAAGGCATTACCTTTGCATCGCAATTCAGAAATGAGGCGCGCAACACTGCTTCAATAGCTCAGTTGGTTAGAGCACCTGACTGTTAATCAGGGGGTCGTTGGTTCAAGCCCATCTTGAAGCGCCTTACAAACGGAGTGCTAATTACTTGGAGTCCAGGTAGTTGGCACTTTTCCTTTTGTGCATAAATTAGTGATAATCAAGCACTTACGGTAGTTGTACTGCTTTGTATAAGATGTTTTTCAGACTTTCCACTATTGCCTTTTTCTCTGTCCAGCGTATGTCTAATCGAGTGCAGAAAAGCTGATTTTGACCGAAAAACGAGGAAAAAGCACCAAAATGATTGACCTCTGAAAAATATCGCAAAACCCTTTATTTTACTGGGGTTTCAGCAGGTCGGACGGTTAATGGTTGACCTTAAGTTGACCTCAAAATCGGTAAAGAAAGGCTTTGGGCACGTGAAAAATCATTCGTTATGCTTACGATTAAAGCTGAAATTCAAAGGGACAAGATGAGGAAGGACGGAACGTTTAATGTAAAAATCAGGTTCACAAAGGGCAAACGTGTCAAGAGAATTTCGACAGATTTATTCGCTACACTTTCCGACTTGGACGCTAAGAAGATGACTTTAAAGGAACATTCTACCGTAAAAGACAAGGCTGATATGCTTGTTTATCATTTTAAGAGCCTATACTCCGAGCTAAAACTTGATTATGCAGACTGTGACCTGAATGACATCGTAACACGTTTATTGAACAAAGACCTTGAAAGTAAACCGATAGATTTTATTGGTTTTAGCAGGGAATGGATTAACACGTCGGCGATAAGGAGCAAAGACATATACACGACGGCCTTGAATTCTTTTATCCGTTTCGTCGGACAGGATTATTTTGAAATAAACAAGGTTACGGTGGATTTACAGGAAAAATACAAGGACTTCATAACAAAAGAAAGGAGCAAGAGGGTTGAAAAGCTGATAGGTGAAAATAAAAGAATACCGTCATATCGGTGTCTGTCACTATACCTTACTTTAATACGGCATTTGTTTAACGAGGCCCAAAGACACTACAACAAGCCTGATGTCGGACTAATTCGCATACCTCATTCTCCCTTTGACTATTTCAGAATACCACGACAGGAAGCAACGAGAAAGCGTGCAATACAATCCCAACAGATAAAAGCCATTTGGAAACTGCCATATAAAAATAATGTGAAAGGAGCTAAAGGAACTTGTCGCTATGATTTGGCCAAGGACTGTTTCATCATGTCTTTCTGCCTTATGGGCATGAACTCCGTTGACTTGTACAATGCCAAAGAGTTTACAGACGGCAGGATAATCTACAACCGCACCAAGACAAAGGAACGCCGATTGGACAGTGCAAGGATGGAAGTCGTTGTCCCCAAGCTGATATTGCCTTTAATTAAAAAATATAAGGACAAGACAGGACAGCGGCTTTTCAACTTCCACCATTACTACGCCGACCACAAGGCATTCAACAAGGCAATCAATTACGGCCTGAAGGAAATCGGCTCACAACTCGGTATAGACGACTTGGAATATTACGCTGCGAGGCATTCATGGGCGACAATAGCCTTGAACAAAGTCGGCATTGATAAGTACACAGTCCATGCAGCCCTCAACCACGTAGATGAATCGATGAGGGTAACTGACATTTACATTGAGCGCGACTTCGTCAATGAGAACAAGGCCAACGCAAAGGTAGTCAAGTATGTGTTCGGAAGGTAAAAAGTGATATTATTACAGTTTCAAATGTCCCATACAAGATGTGTCGTAACTGATTGATATTCAGTAAATGTCTATTCTTTTAGTGTGGGACATTTAATTGGACATTTAGACTTGATGGATATAAATTTAGATGTCTTATATTTGTCCGGTAAATGTCTTATAAATTTTATTTGTATTGTAACCAAAATATCGCGACCATGAACGCAGAAACATAGAATCACGACCGAATAAAATATTTGCAAGACATTGTGTCATAATTCAAGACAAAAGGTTTCAATCTCCGACAATTTGGCGTTTTTGTAAAATAAGGCAAGCGTTTTGTTGGTATATAGGTAATGAGGGACAAAACATATATCCCATGTAAAGGCGCAATAAGCAAAAGAGACTGCCTAACAAATGTCTCTATGGAGAGAGAAAAAAACATATTGTTTAACTTAAATATTTTTATGCCTATGTAAAAAAGGAATCCGAGAAGTAAAAAACATATCAGAATTTAAAGCAGTATTTGAGTTTGACGTGTTTGTTGCTTCGGAGTGACCGAGCGAGATTTACTATTATCGCAGCTTGCCAAAAAGTATCCCGAGGATGAGAAGCTCTGGCAAGAAACTTATGATAAGTATGGCAAGGTGGGAACGCTAGCTCTCTTTCGCCAGAAAAATGCTGATAGAAATCGTGGTGAGCTTAACTGTCAGTTCATAAAGTGGATACTGAGCAGGGAAGATGAATTCTGCCAAGAAATAAAGAAATATATGACTGATGAAAATGGAAAAGTAATGATCAGTGACCAGAAAGTAAAGTTCACCTTATATGGAATGCTTTATGTAATCTTGAAGTGGGAAGGTTGTTATGTGAGGGGCAAAGGTAAGCGTAATGCTCCAAATGAAATTTCCTATAACAAGTTTTGCAGTAAAGAACTATTTGACTTACAAGGTAGGCTTAAAAGTAAAAACGTGAGAAAGACATTGGCAAATCTTCTTTATTCACATAATTACTTGTTGAACGAAAATAACAACCGGCTTCATGGTCCAACAAAAGAACTTGAGTCTGTCTTTAAATTCATACATGCCGAGATAACCAAATATATAGATAAAGAAAGATAGAGTTAACGAGGATGCAGCGTAATGGGCACCTCGTTTTTTTGTTTTTTTATATTCACTGAACACCATTGACATGACCTTGTTGAGATAATGTTATGTAATTACATGACACTATTGGCATATTCGATAATGGCCTTATGTGTGAATGATTTTTGTATCGAAAATGTTAAAAGTTCCCAGATTTTGGAATTGGCATATCGCTCATTTTCAGATATTTTGCAGTCTTAAGATTAAGGCTTACTTTTGTCCATAATTTTTAATTTTAAAATTTTATTATGGAAACAGAAAATAAAAAAGTTACTATTGGTGGCTACCCTCCAAAGGTTGAGATAAGCGGTAACGTTTCATGGGGGTATGTAGGAAAGGCGTGTTTGCCATGCCTTGTTGTTATTGGTGGTTGGTATTTCTTTAAAAGCTATGCCTATTATTGGCTTTGTAAAAAGAAAAAGGAGTCAGGGCTGGAAGTTTCCAAGCAGAACACGACTATTAACCCGGCAACAAATCCCGTAACACCTCCCAAAGCCGAAACGTTGAACGAAGTCTGTGCAAAACCGCGTGTTGGCCCTGATGATTTGCAGTTATGTGGCAAATTGTTATGTAAAGGCGATACTTTGGTTATCTACAGTTCCGACGGTGAAGGCAAGAGTACGCTTGCAATGGATATGTGCATAGGTATAGCCAACGGCTCGAAAACCCACTTGCTCTCCGAACAGGAAGTGCCATCTGCACCAAGGCCACAGCGTGTGTATTACTTTGACGCGGAACTTTCGGACGACGATATTAAGATGAGGTTTAATCCCGATTATCATTATCCTGACAATCTCAAGAGAATCAGTCATGTTTACAGCACTGTGCAGGAACTGTTTGATTCCATTGAAAGTTTTGTCTATAATGGGAAGTCAGACGTAACCATTTGCATTGACAACCTGTCAGCAATCATTCCGACCTCTTCGGCGAATGCATACAGGGACTTATTTTTACGGCAAAACAGTATAAAGGAGAAGGCTAGGGCCGATGGGTTTTACGTAACTTTTATAATTATAACGCATACGACTAAAACAGTTCCGGGCCGTATCAACGAGAATTTTTATGGATCCGCATACCTTGGGAACTTGTCTGCATCCCGTATTGCCCTACTCCCTACACGATTTGGTGAGGACTATAAGATGTTGAAAGTGCAAAAGAACAGGAAAATGCCCAAGGACGGAAAAGTCATTGTAGTAAAACGTGTAACAACGCCATACCTGCATTTTGAGTATCATGATGTAATGCAGGAAGCTGAAGCCGCACCATTAAAACAGAAGACCATAAAAATAAGTAGTGCGACGCCTACAACAGATGATTTAATCAAAAAGCAAAAAGCCCCTAACCAAAAGATTACGCCAGAGAAGGAGGACAAAATAATTGCCATGCTTTCTAAAGGGATGAAACAGAGCGCCATAGCAAACAAGTTGCGCTTGAGTACAAAAACTGTTAACAGGACAATCGCAAGGCTTAAAACTAAAGGCCGTATCAGTGCCTGAAAAAATAATTGCCACCCTTCGGGGTGGCTTTTTCATGTCCTTTTTGTTGGTGTAGACTTGTTTGTCATGGGGTGTAAAATGTCATTCTGAGGGGTGTAAATCGAGTGTTAAGTGTCAATGCAAACAGTCCTTGTTGTCTTACTTAATCCATTGTTACACAGTGTTTTACCGATATAAAATTATATATGGATTATATAAGACAGGTAGTTTACACCCCTGATTTTGCAATATACGGCAGATTACACGATGAGAGGCGGTCAAACGGAGGGTAATTTGCGGTCTTTTACAAGGCGGTTTACGGCCTTTTACAACACGGTTAAATTACGGCAGTATCAAGTAACCTTCCTTTCTGTTGCCTTCGTCATCGGTAATCATACGTTCCTTGACATTCATGTACACTTCAAGCTCGTTTGCCTTTGCCTTCTTTCCCACAAGACCAAGACCGTCATAGATTTGTTGTAGTATATTCTTCACCTCGGGCTTAGTGTAAAAGTTTCCGACCGTGAACGTTTCCCTGCACTTCTGTATTATCGGCCCGTGATTGCAGTGATAGTCATATTCTTGCTCAATTTTCTGTTCATCGAAATTAAGTCGGGCAAGTTCATCGTAGCCCAATTTGTCATACCAATCGTGATAATGTATGTCGATGAACGGGTTTTGCAGGATGATTGCGTAATGGCTGGAACACGTGTTACGGAAGTCGGAATATATCTTTAGCCTATCCTTATCGCTTGCAGAGTAGTATTGTTGTTCAAAGTCCTTTACCTTCTGCGGCTTTACGTTCATGCTTATGGCGGACTGTATGTTTGTAGTCAGCTGGCATGAATTGTTGTAATAGTGAGTGCGCTGCTGCCATTTGTTCCACATCGCCATCTGTACGAGAGTGTTTATCCCGAGTGTCTGCCTTCCGTTTACCTGCAACACGTCGACATAATCGTCAATGAATTTTTTATCTTCAGCCCTGTCACGGAACGCCTCCAAAAGTATTGCCTTCATTTCAGGGGTTGCCATGTCGTATAGTGTGATTATTTGGCTTGACTTGTATTCCATCGCCGTTTGCTGTGCCTTGAACTCCGTTGTGGTCATGCAGTAGGGCTTTGTCTTGTAATATATGACCGCATCGTGTCGGAACGGGTTTATGTCGAGCCTCTGCCTACCGAGTATCTGGGGTATGTCGAGCATTATGTCCAAGGTCTGCCATTCTTTTCCGGCGTTGATGAATACGAAGGTCATGGCGTTTGTTGAATAAAAGTCGACTCCCTCGAACGACGCCTTGGTGCAGAACGTGAAGGTTTTGTTACGTGGATTGTCCCTGTCCGTACATAGTCCACCTGTCTTGAAGCCCTTTGGCAGTCCTGATACTTTCCCTTCGGAGCACAATACCGTAACTTCGTCGGGCTTAAGGTTGTTCTTCACGATTATGTTTATTATTGACCTTACTTCATTGAGGAATATGCAGGCCTCCGTTGAATAAACTACCTGTCCGTCTACCACTTTCCTCGCAAAATAACCGTTAGCCCTAAAGTCACGAATTATATTACTACAGATTTTCTCCGCGCTCTCGTCCTTCTTCATTTGTATCTCCATGACATTTGGTTCTTCAAGCACGCTTTTATCCCATTCGAGCTTTATGTACGGAAGGCCCTTAAATTGTGGAACAAAGGGGTCAGTCCGAAAAGCCGGTTGCAATCCTTCCTCCTGTTTTCAGTACTATGCAC
>ERZ772892.3550-NODE-3550-length-11170-cov-37.867566_pt1 | contig 11170 bp, 9 predicted proteins | sample MGYA00512126_ERZ772892 | MGnify/ENA primary metagenome ERZ772892 (study PRJEB29015, sample SAMEA2737697) | human gut metagenome | biome: human gut; feature: human-associated habitat; material: faeces | place: China | collected 2012 ... | reverse complement strand
CGTTGAACACACCGGCATCCTTGATGTCCTTGGTCTCCAGCTCGATCTTCTTTTTATCGATGGGTGCACCTGCCAGCGCAGCCAGTGCCTCGGCAACTTCCTTGCCGGTCACCTTGCCGTGCAGACGGCCGGATGCGCCGCCCTTGGCCTTGATGGTCACGGTCTTGCCCTCGATCTTGGCAGCCAGAGCCTTGGCGGCTGCCACGTTCTCAGCTTCGTGGAAATCGGCTGCGGCCTCCTTGCCGCGGGCCATGTTCACAGCGCTGGCATCCGCCACAGCGGCCAGCTTGCGCGGGAACAGGTAGTTGCGGGCGTAGCCGTCGGAGACCTCGTGGATCTCGTCCTTCTTGCCAATGCCCTTGATATCCTGCTTCAGAATCACTTTCATGATAGTATCCCTCACTTCTCACCGGAAAACCGGTGCAGTCTTATGGTAATAGTATAGCGCATTTGTCGTTTTTGGGCAAGAGGAAGCGAGGCAGCATTTCAAATGTCCTTTTGCTGCACACCTACCCCCTCAGTCGCCTGCGGCGACAGCTCCCCCAAGGGGACGCCTTTTTTGCGGCGGCGACCCGGGGCAGTTGCGCTCTTTATGCCAGCTCCTTTGCGGCCACGTCCAGCGCTACCTCAATGACCTTGTCCATATCGTAGTACTTATACTCGCCCAGACGGCCGCCGAAGATCACGCCCGGCTCGGCATCGGCCAGTGCCTTATACTGTGCATACAGAGCGCCGTTCTTCTCGTCGTTGACGGGATAGTAGGGCTCGTCGCCTTTTTTCCACTCGGCGCTGTACTCCCGGCTGATGACGGTCTTGGGCTGGGTGCCAAACTCGAAGTGCTTGTGCTCGATGATACGGGTATAGGGGGTCTCGGCGTCGGTGTAGTTGACCACCGCGTTGCCCTGATAGTTGTCGGTGTCCAGTACCTCGGTCTCGAAGCGGACGCTGCGGTACTGCAGCGCGCCCAGACGGTAGCCGAAGTAGGCGTCCACCGGGCCGGTGTAGACTACCTTCTCAGCCAGTGCGTCCAGCGCAGCCTTGTCGGCCAGATAATCCACGTTCAGGCGCACCTCGGTATCAGCCAGCATCTTTTCCACCATGGCGGTGTAGCCGCCATTGGGGATGCCCTGATACAGGGCGTTGAAGTAGTTGTCGTCGTAGGTAAAGCGCACCGGCAGGCGCTTGATGATAAAAGCGGGCAGCTCGGTGCAGGGGCGTCCCCACTGCTTGCCGGTGTAGCCCTTGATGAGCTTTTCGTAGATATCGGTGCCCACAAGGCTGATGGCCTGCTCCTCGAGGTTCTGCGGGTCGGTGATGCCTGCAGCGGCCTTCTGCTCTTCGATCTTGGCCTTGGCTTCGGCAGGGGTCACAACACCCCACATCTTGTTGAAGGTGTTCATGTTGAAGGGCAGATTGTAAATCTGGCCGTGGTAGTTGGCCACCGGGCTGTTGGTGTAGCGGTTGAACTCTGCAAACTGGTTCACATACTGCCACACGGCCTTGTTGTTGGTGTGGAAGATATGCGCGCCGTAGCGGTGCACGTTGATGCCCTCCACATTCTCGGTGTAGATATTGCCCGCGATATGGTCGCGCTTATCAATGACCAGACACTTTTTGCCTGCCTTTTTGGCCTCGTGGGCAAACACGGCACCGAACAGACCGGCACCAACGATGAGATAATCGTACTGTTTCATGTTTTATTCCCCTTTTGCCGGTCGTGCTTCCGGCGTAGTCTTTTTCTGGGAGAGATAATATTGGTCGATGGCATCCTGAATGCGGCTGCGTGCCGCCTGCGGGGTGATATGCTTCAGCTGCGCTGCTGCCATGGTCTGATGGCCGCCGCCGCCCAGCGACTCCATGATCACCTGCACATTCACGGCACCCATGCTGCGGGCAGAGACGTTTACGCCGTTGCCCACCTGCACTGCCACAAAGCTGGCGTCCACGCCCTGAATGCGCAATAGGTCGTTGGCAGCCTGCGCAATGGCGACCCGGGCTTCCGGGGCGACCTCGCCGCCAATGGAGATGGCACAGTTTTTGTACATCTGCGCCTTTTCCACCAGATCGGCCTTGGCGTTGTATTCCACCATGGTCACATCGAACAATCGGCGCACCCGCTCGGTCTCTGCGCCGTAGCGGCGCAGGGCAGCAGCGGCTTCAAAAGTACGCACACCGGTGTGCAGGGTAAAGTCCTGCGTATCCAGCAAAATGCCGGCAAGCAGACCTTCGGCCTCCACGCGGTTGGGCTTGTCGTCCCGCTCGCCCACATACTGCAACAGCTCGGTGACCAGCTCGCTGGCCGAGGAGGAATAGGGCTCGTGACAGACCAGTGCCGGGTTTTCGATGTAGCCCACGCCCTTGCGGTGGTGGTCGATGACGGCCACCTTGCCGCATTTTTCCAGAATGTCCTTGCTTTCCACAAGGCCAGCCTGATATGTATCCACCACAATGCACAGGGTGCGCTTGGAGATGATGGGCAGGGCGTCCTTGGGGTCGATGAAGTCATCCTTCTGCCCCGCCTTGCACAGCGCATCGATCAGACTGGCCGCCAGCGTAGCGTCTCGCCGGACGGCGATGACCGCCGGCACATCGCAGATCTTACAAATGCGCAGCACACCCTCGGCTGCGCCGATGGCATCCAGATCGCTCATGCGGTGACCCATGATGACCACATGGTCGGCCTCCTTGATCAGCTTGACCAGCTGGTCAGCCACAAGGCGGCTGCGCACCTTACTGCGCTTTTCCACGCCGTGGCTCACGCCGCCATAGAAGGTAAAGCCGTCCAGCGTCATCTCAGCGGCCTGATCGCCGCCGCGTCCCTGCGCCATATCCAGCGCGTGCTCGGCCATATCCTGCGCCTCCCGCAGGGTGCGCGCGCCGCGTCCGATACCAATGGACATCGAAAGGCTCACGCCGGGGTCCAGTGCGCGGATCTTATCCAGCACATCGTAGCCGCGGTTGGCGAACTGCTCCAGCTGGCGCTCCTCCACCACGGCGATATAGCGGCCGCCGCTGCCTACCCGGCGCAGAAAGCCGCTGCCGCGCCCGATCATATCCTCCAGAATACGGTTGACGCCCTCCAGCAGACGGGCGCGCTCGCTGTCCATCAGATCCCCGAACACATCATCGTAGCCGTCCAGCTGGAAGGCAAGATACCCCGGACGGCTGGCCTTATACTCTGCCTCAATGCGGCGCAGCTCGGTCTCCTCGTTCAGCACCAGCAGGGTCACGCTTTCGGCTTCGCCGGGCACGGTGGAGCTGTGCACGCTCCAGTAGCCGTCGGCAAGGGTCAGCAGCTGCCCCTCGCGCTTGCGGCACAGCTGCAGATCCAGCCCGGGCAGCAGCTTCTGCACCCGACTGGCCAGCACATCCTGCCCGCCCAGCAGGCGGGTGCGGAACTGGCTGTTGTACCACAGCACCGTCTCGCCGGAGAGCAGCGCCGCAGGCTGGGAAAGGGGCTCAAGACTGAACTGCACCTTAGATTTTTCAAAGGTGGTGCCGCTTGTCCAGCGCACCACCCAGCTGCGCAGCTTGCAACGGAACAGGGTTGCCCCTATGCCCCACAGCACCACCAGCACAGCCAGCAGCGGCCATGCCGTGGGGCGCTGCACCAGCAGAACCAGCAGCAAAAGGCCGCACAGCACCGCCAGACTGGCCGTGAGCATTTCCAGTGTCCATCTTGGTTTTCGTTTCATTGGTTTTTTGCCTCCTCAGACGCTGCACCGCTTTGCGGTGCGCCCGGATCAGACCTCCATTAGGATGGGCAGGATCATCGGGCTGCGTTTGGTGCGCCGGTAGATATAGCTGCTCAGTGCCTCACGCACACGGGTCTTTACGCTGTTCCAGTCCCGGACGTGCTCGTCCACACAGCGCTCCAGTGCATTTTCCACAATGCTCTGGGCACCGTCCATCAGGCTCTCGTTCTCGCGCACATACACAAAGCCCCGGCTTACCAGATCTGGCCCGGCCAGCACCTTGCCGGTCTTGCTGTCCACGGTAGCCACGATGATGACAAGGCCGTCCTCGGAGAGGTGCTTGCGGTCCCGCAGCACCACGTTGCCCACATCGCCCACACCAAGGCCGTCCACCATAACGGCACCGGCGGTCACCGGCTCGCCCAGCTTCATCTCGTCCTGCGAGAGGATGACGTTGGAGCCGTTTTCCGCAATGAGGATGTTGCTGGTGGGAATGCCCAGACTTGCAGCGGTGAGGGCGTGCTTTTTCAGCTGCTTATACTCGCCGTGCACAGGCAGGAAGTACTTGGGCTTGGTCAGGGTGAGCATCAGCTTCTGCTCCTCCTGACAGGCGTGGCCGGAAACGTGCACATCGTACATGCTCTCGTAGATGACCTCTGCGCCCAGCAGCAGCAAACCGTTGACGATCTTGGTCACGCTCTTTTCGTTGCCGGGGATGGGGTTTGCGGAGATGATGATGAAGTCACCGGGGCCTACTCGTACCTGACGGTGGCTGCAGGAGGCCATACGGCTCAGCGCGCTCAGAGGCTCGCCCTGACTGCCGGTGGTCACCAGCACCACCTGCTCCGGCGGGTACTGGTTCAGCTCGTCTACGCTGATCAGGGTGCCCTCCGGGATGTGCATATAGCCCAGTTCCTGCGCCATGGCGGTGTTGTTGACCATGCTGCGGCCGCTGAAGGCCACCTTGCGGCCATCCTCCACGGCCAGATCAATGATCTGCTGCACGCGGTAGATGTTGGACGCAAAGGTCGCAATGATGATGCGCTTATTGCGGGCGCGGGCAAACAGGCTGCGCACACCGGCGGCCACCTTCTGCTCGGTAGCAGTAAAGCCCGGGCGCTCCGCGTTGGTGGAGTCGCTCAGCAAAGCCAGCACACCGCGCTGTCCGTACTCGGACAGGGTGGACAGGTCGGTCACGCCGCAAGCCAGCGGGGTGTAATCAATTTTAAAGTCGCCGGTCTGGATGATGGTACCGGCGGGGCTGTCGATGGCAAAGGCCACGGCATCCGGGATGGAGTGGTTGACATGGATGGGCTCCACGGTAAAGCAGCCCAGTTTGATCTTCTGCCGGGGCACGATCTCCACAAACTTGGTCTTGCCGGCAAGGCCGAACTCCTCCAGCTTGTTTTTGATCAGGCCGCAGGTCAGGCGGGTGCCGTACACCGGCAGGCTGAACTTCTGCAGCAGATAGGGAATGCTGCCAATGTGGTCCTCGTGGCCGTGGGTGATGAGCAGACCCTTGATCTTATCCTTGTTCTGCACCACAAAGGTGAAGTCCGGGATGACCATGTCCACGCCGAACATCTCGCTGTCCGGGAACACCAGACCGCAGTCCACGATGATCATATCGCCGTTGCACTCGTAGACGGTCATGTTCTTGCCGACTTCGCCCAGACCGCCCAGCGGGTAGATATGGATGGGGGTCGCTGCCTCCTTGGGCTGCTGCGCACGGCGCGGGCGGCGGTTATAGTAGGGGCGGCGGGTGGTGGGACGGGTGCGCTTTTCCCCTGCGGGAGCAGTGCCGTTTGCGGCGGCTGCCTTGGGCGCTGCCGGGGCTTTTGCGCGAGGAGCGGGGTTATTTTCTTTTGCTTGAGCCATTCTTTACCTCCAGATTCAATTGCAGGCCAGGCCGCGCCCCCACCGGGGAGAGCAGCCGTACCTTGCACAGGGGAAGCACCTGAAACTGCATCGGCTTCCGGTTGATGCATCGTATAGAATTTATCGTTCAGCGTGCTTTTTGCAGCAGCGCTGTTGGTTCCGCAAGAGGTTCTTGGCCAGGTAAGTCCATCTGTTCGATGCGACCGTGGCGTTTCTGCCGGAACAGCCGGGCGCACACCTTTGGTGCACCCCTATACGCATTTTGTTACGCTAAGTATAGTATCTCGCACCGGTTTTGTCAATTCCAAGGTTTGGCAAAACTGGACCGGCGTATACATTGGCTCTTGACATCCCGGGCAAAATAGCGCTAAATAAAGGTATTCTATTCTATAAGGAGAACCCCATGAAACAGGTAGAGGTGTACACAGACGGCGCTTGCAGCGGCAACCCCGGCCCGGGCGGCTGGGGTGCGGTGCTGCGCTACCGCTTTGACGGCAAGGTGTACGAAAAGGAACTGAGCGGCGGCGACGCCAGCACCACCAACAACCGCATGGAGCTGACGGCCTTTATCGAGGCGCTGCGCCAGCTCAAGGAGCCCTGCGAGGTGCGGCTGTGCTCTGACAGCCAGTATGTGATCAACGGGCTGGAAAAGGGCTGGGCCAAGGGCTGGAAGCGCCGGGGCTGGAAAAAAGCCGATGGCTCCCCTGCCCTGAACCCGGACTTATGGGCACAGGCACTGGAGCAGGAGGCACGGCACAAGATCACCTATGTCTGGGTAAAGGGCCATGCAGGCCACCCGGAAAACGAACGCTGCGACCAGCTGGCCGTAGCACAAAGCAAAGCACATGGCGGGAGGCAAGGAACATGAGCGACGCATTTTTGCCCGGCAACGGGTTCGACACCTACGAAACACAGGACAAGGTGCTTGTCAGCATGGACGGCTCCGTAGATTGCGGCGTTGTGGTACGCATTTTGCAGCAGCAGGGCTTCGGCGTGGCCGGGGCTGTGGTGCAGCTGGCCGCTGACCAAAGCGCGTGGGCCGCAGCCGCACGGCAGGCTGCCGAGGCTCTTGGCATTGAGTGCATCGTGCTGAAGGCGGAGGCACTGGCAGACCAGCCCGCCGAGGTGCTGGGCAGCGGCAACGACGCCCGGTTTGCCGCCCTGCTGACCGCTGCCGACAAGCTGGGCATCCAGTACATTGCCACCGGGCACCACGCCCGGGTGGAGCTGGGCAGCGATGGTGTGCACACCGTCTGCCCTGCTGTGGACGCTGCACTGGACGAGAGCGCCGCACTGGCAGCGCTGCCGCAGGATACCCTTGCCCGGCTGCTGCTGCCCTTGGGCGAGTTTACCGCCGCTGATGTGCAGGAGATGGCACAGGATTTTAAAGTGAACGGAACAGTCTGAGCCAACCGCTTTCTACGCAAAAAGAAGCGCCGCATCTGTACGATGCAGCGCTTCTTTTTTACATACTTTAGTTCTGGGGGTGCACGATATCGCGCCAGTCCAGATCTCCGCGCTCGAGGCCGTGGATCAGCACCTCGGCGGTGGCGATGTTAGTGGCCATGGGGATGTTGTGCACATCGCACAGGCGCAGCAGAGTCATCTCATTCGGCTCGCTGGGCTTGGCATTGATGGGGTCGCGGAAGAACAGCAGCAGGTCGATCTCGTTGCAGGCAATGCGGGACGCGATCTGCTGGTCACCGCCCTGCACACCGGCCAGAAAGCGCTGTACCTGCAGGCCGGTGGCCTCGGAAATCAGTTTGCCGGTAGTGCCGGTCGCCACCAATTTATGCTGGCTCAGAATGCGGCAGTACGCCGTGCAGAACTGAACCATCAGCTCCTTTTTGGAGTCATGCGCGATCAGGGCAATCGTCATCTGTAGATCTCTCCTCTATTGAAACATTTGTATATAAAACACTTGCTAAATTTCCTTTGCTATACATGATATCACAAACGCAACTCATTTACAACAGGTTTTTGGACACAATATTCAAATTTTCGTTCAAATTCACTGCTTTGCACGCAGCTGCGCCTTACTGCGCAAGCATTGCATCGTTATTTTCTTCCTCTATCACCCCTGCGGGGGCAGTTGCCTGCTGCGGCTCCGCGGCTGTGGTATCGGTCTGTGCATCATTTGCAGCATCCGGAGCGGGCGGGGCGGCGGTATCCGATGCTGCGGCGTCCTCCTGTGCCACGGTGCGCGGGTCCACATAGGGGTCTACCTCCAGCGTGCCGTCCTTCATGGCAAAGTAGGCGTTGGCGATATCCACCACCAGATCACCGGTGCGGGCACCGTAGCCGCCGTACTCCACCGTGATGCCGATGGCGATCTCCGGGTCGTCTGCCGGGAGGTAAGCGATCATCATGGCGTTCAAGTAGTGCTTGCCCGAGGCGTAGGTCTCGCTGCGCTGGGGGGTACCGGTCTTGCAGGCGATGGCAATGGGGTAGCTGGAGATCTTGCCGCTGATGGTGCTGGGCACCTGTTTCATGCCCTGCCGCACCAGCTCAAAGGTGTTGCCGTTGCCCTCGATGATATCCATCACCTCCGGCTGGGTCTCGCTGAGCACCTCGCCGGTGTTGGTATCCAGAATGGCCTTGACGAAGTGGGTGCGGTAGCGCACGCCGTTGTTGGCCAGTGTGGCGGCGTAGGTAGCCAGCTGGATGGGGCTTACCACCGTGTTGCCCTGCCCGATAGCAGCCTGAATATCCAGCGAGGAGGTGTAGTTTTTATCCGTTCTTTTGGTCAGGCGTCCCAGAGCCTCGTTTACCTCCACGCCGGTGCGCTGACCAAGACCCAGCTTGTAGGCGTAGGCATCGTAGACGTCACTGGTCAGACGGCGTCCCACATCGTAGAAGAAGATGTTGCAGCTCCACTTGATAGCGGTGACCACATCAATGTTGCCGCTGTGGCCGTGGCGGGTGCAGCGGGGGTGGTAATCCTTATAATAGGTATACACGCCGGTGCAGTTGACGGTGGAGTACTGGTTGATGAGGCCGCTGTCCAGCGCCGCCACTGCCACCGCGGGTTTAAAGGTGGAGCCGGGGGTGTACAGGCCCTGCAGCGCCCGGTTGAACAGGGGCAGGCTGGGGTCGGCGCTGTACTCCGAATAGTTGGTGGCGTACAGGTTCTGGTCAAAGCTGGGGTAGTTGGAGGCCGCCAGCACGCTGCCGTCCTTCACATTCAGCACCACCGCAGCACCAGCAGCGGCTTTCATATCGCCGGTGTTGTACACCCGGTTGATCATATCGATGTTATTGGCAAGTGCCTTGTCCACCGCCCGCTGAAAGTCGCTGTTGATGGTCAGCTGCACGGTATGCCCCGGCTCTGGCACGGTGGTGATCTTGGTGTCCACGATCACGCCGTCCGAATTACGAGTGATGGTCTCCACGCCGTCCTTGCCGCGCAGCTCATCCTCGTACACGGACTCAAGGCCGGAGATGCCGATCACATCGTTCATGTTATAGCCTTTTTCCTTGAGCGGATAGGTCACCTGACCGTTTTCGTCGGTCACCTTCCACTTTTCGGCGGTGATCTTGCCCACGCGCCCCAGCACAGCGGGCAGGATATCGCCCTGCTCATAGCTGCGGGTGCTGGTCTCCACGATCTCCACGCCCGGCAGCGTGAGGGAATGCTCCTTGATGGTCGCCACCGTCGCCTGACTGACGTTTTCAGCCATAACAAAGTTATTTACGTTGGAAAAGGCCTGTCGGTCCATCTCGTAATGGATGCCCGCCAGCACCCGCTGCCACGGCAGTGAGAAACTTTCCAGCTGGTTTTTCTCCACCAGCATCTCCATCACATCGTTGGCGGTGGCGTACTGCTGCAGACCCAGCGTCTCCTTCATGTCTGCCAGCGTTTTCTGGTCGCTGGCACTGTCGGCGCTGTCCGTAAAGGTATAGTTTCCGGCGGCATCCGGCTCGCTGATGAGCAGGGTGTCCAGCCATTTTTCATCGTTCTTGCGCAAAAGCTCCACGATCTGCTGCAGCATGGTGTCCAGATCCTGATCTCCCATCTGCAGCTTGTTCAGCACCACATTATAACCGGTGCTGGTGGTAGCGATGTGCTTGCCGGTGCTGTCCACGATATCGCCGCGCGCAGCGGTGACCGTAAACTTATAATCCGTGGTGTTGGTGGCTTTTGCCTTAAAGTCGTCCCCGTTGACCAGCTGCAAAAAGATCAGCCGGAAGGTGTACAGCCCCATGATGGTGCAGGCCACTGCGATGAGCAGCAGCATCCGCCGCACCACGACCTTGCGTTCATTTTCGTTCATCTGGTTCTCCTTTTACGGGCTAGACCACACCGTTGTCGATCCTGAACCCGTCATGGATGTGCTGCACCAGCCAGAAGGCCAGCAGCGCTGCCGGGATGGTCAGCACCGCGCCGGGCAGTACAAAGGTGACATACCGCAGCGCTGCGCCGGTATAACCCGGCATATAGTAGAAAAACAGCCAGTCCAGCGAGAGTACCACCAGCGCTGTTGCGGTGCTTACTGCGGCAAAATTGCCGGGGTTCACCTGCAGATACAACTGTACCAGCACCGATACCGCAAAGCAGAGCAACAGCAGCTCCAGCGCCAGCATACCTACCGTGCGTCCGGCCGTGCAATCCCACAAAAGGCCGCCCACCGTGCCCAGCAGTGCTCCGGCAAATTCTCCTTCAAATACCGCCACCGCCAGACACAGCGGCAGCACCAGCAGCGGCTTTGCCTCCCCCAGCTGAAACAGCCCGGGCGTGGTCTGCAAAGCGGCGCACACAAACAGCGCCAGCACATAACAGCCCCACTTCAGCAGCTGGCTGCGGCTGCGCCTGCGGCGAGATTCCATAGCAGTGTGTCCTCCTTAGTACGCAGTAACGATAAAAACGTGCTTGGCGGTGCGGGGGTCGGCACCGGGGCGCACCACCGCAATGGAGGATTTGCCGCTGGTCTCCGGCACCACGTCCTGCACCGTACCCACCAGAAGATCCGGGGGGAACACCCCGCCCAGACCGGTGGTGATGACCTGATCCCCCGCATGGGTCTCGGTGCTGCGCTCCAGATTGGTCAGGGTGCACAGGCCGTCCGCTGCATAGGTGGTATTGCCGTTCAGAATGCCGTTTTCCCGGGTGCGGGATACCACGCCCGCCGCGTTGAAGCTGGGGTGCAGAATGGTCATCACCTTGCAGCTGGTCGGATCAGCCTCTACCACCATGCCCAGCAGATAGCCCCGGTCACTGATGACCGCATCGTTCACCGCTACGCCGTCTGCGGTGCCCTTGTCCAGCGTGAAGCCGCCGAACTCGTCCAGCGGGTCGCGGCCAATGACAAAGCCGGACACATAGGTGGCATTGCTGTTCTTTTCCTGAATGTTGGCCAGTGCCTTGTAGGCCTCGTTTTCAGCCTTGATGCGGTCATAATCCACCATCTGCTGACGCAGCTCGGCGTTTTCCGCCGTCAGCTGCTCGTTCTGTTCCATGACCTTGTCGATGCTGGCATATTTTTCCCACATCGCGCCCACACCGCCGCTGACCACAGCCCCCGCCTTCTGGAAGGGGGTCAGGATCACGCCCAGCAGTTCCTGCGGGGCAGCGGTCAGGCGTCCGTTGGCACCGGCAT
>ERZ772892.3538-NODE-3538-length-11221-cov-16.330199_pt1 | contig 11221 bp, 5 predicted proteins | sample MGYA00512126_ERZ772892 | MGnify/ENA primary metagenome ERZ772892 (study PRJEB29015, sample SAMEA2737697) | human gut metagenome | biome: human gut; feature: human-associated habitat; material: faeces | place: China | collected 2012 ... | reverse complement strand
CCAACTTTGTCCGCTCTGCGTTGCTGGTTGCGGAATGTTATTCGTAAATTTGCGGCATGAGGCAGCCCAGTCTGCCGGTTGTCGTTATGAGGAAATTCTTGTTTTTTCTTTTGTAGTTGGTCAGTCTGGCAGCCCGTCCGTCCGACGACGAGATTGTGGGCGTGCGCATCACGAGGGCGCAGGGCGGCTTGCCCGACAACAATGTGAGGGAGATATACCAGGATTCCGTGGGGTTCATGTATTTCTCCACGCATTATTCATCTTACCGTTACGACGGTTATGCATTCAGCTATGTGCCCGACTCGGTGGTGCAACCATTGCGGCTGGCGGCGGCCAGGCAGCGCAAGTCGTTCGGCAGGGGCTATTTCAGCGACAACCGGGGCAACGGCGTCACCGTGTCGCCTGACGGGATGCTCGAGTATGTAGACCGCGCCGGCTCCGGGCGCATCAGGATGAAGGTGTTCGACGCCTCGCTCCTTGGCGAGACCGACAACATAAAGTGCAAGGTAGTGACCGATGGCGACGGGCGCATCTGGGTTTCTGTCAATGGCAACGGGGTGTTTGTCTACGACAAGGCAAGCCGCCGAATGACGCACATCACCCGTGAAAGCCTTGGCGGACTGCTCGGGAGCGACTACGTGGTCTACATGATGGAAGACCGCGACGGCAACATTTGGCTTGCCGTACGCAACAACGGGATTGTGTGCATGCGTGCCGTGCGCCGTCAGTATGCCGCCGTCGGCCTTGGCGCGTGCGCCGAAGAGTGGGCCCTCGACATAAGGATGGTGAGCCGCTTGCCAGGCGGGAGCATACTGGTGGCCAACAAATGGCAGCTTTTCGAGGCCGCTCCCGACTTGCGCTCACTGCGCGAGCGCGGCCCGGCCTTGGGCGGGGTGCTCTCGGCTGGCACCGACGGACAGGGCCGTTTGTGGCTCGGCACGCGCTTCGACGGGGTGTATGTCGATGGCGTGCGCCACGGCTCGGGGCGCGTAGACTGCCTGACGGCCGACAGCCGCGGCCGAATATGGAAGTGCGGCATACACGGGGCTGTGGCCATGGCGGCGCTGACGGCCGGCGGCGAGTACTCGGAGCGTGCGTTCCAGTTGGGAAACGGAGGGCTCACCCCACACACCATGCTCCTCGGCAAAGACGGGAGCATGCTTGTAGGAGCCGAGACCGGCCTCTACCGCTTTGTGCCCGACAGCCTGCTGGCCGACACCTCGGCCTACCAAAGGCTGCTGCCTTACCCCGTATACAGCCTTTTCGCCGACAGCAAGGGCCGACTGTGGATAGGCACCCACGGCCATGGCGTGCTCACGACCGATGCCCGCGGCCGATACATACGGCTTACTGCTAAAGACGGTTTGCCCAGCGACGTGGTGCAGTCGGTGGGCGAAGACCGCCACGGACGGATATGCATAACCACCCAAGACGGCGCCGTCTACTATTCGCCATCTACCCGCAAGATGGAATACCTGTACTTCCACAACGACCCCAAGCTCAACTTCTTCAGCGAAAACTGTGCTTTGCGCCTGGCCGACGGGCGCATGCTGTTCGGCACCCTGGGCGGGCTTGTGGTTGTAGACCGCGACTTCAGGCCCGCGACGAGGGTGCCGCAGCAAGTTGACGTCACCGAGGTGTCGGTCGACGGTGTGCCGTCGTGGACGCTGCCCAGGACGGGCCGTGCCGGCGCCGACGGCGGCGGGCGGGCCCTGGTGGTGGGCCACGACGAGAGCTCGGTGGTATTCCGTTTCTCCAATTTCAACTATCTGCGCCTGCAGCCCACGCATTACTCATATATGCTTGAGGGCTGCGACAAGGGCTGGAGCGCGGCCACCGAGCTCAACTTCGCTTCCTACAACGACCTGCCGCCGGGCAAATACGTGTTCAGGGTGCGCTGCCTCGGCGACGACGGCACGTGGACCGAGCCCCGGGCCGCGTTTGCCCTCACCGTGCTACCGCCGTGGTGGGCCTCGCCGGCGGCTTTCGCCGTCTACTGCGTGGTGCTGTTTCTGGCAGCCATGGTGGCCTACCGCTACCTTCACACCGTCTACCGCTTGCGGCGCGACATAGCCGTCGAGAAGCGCCTGACGCAGTTTAAGCTCGACTTTTTCACCAACATCTCCCACGAGTTCCGCACACCGCTCACACTGATAGCCGGCAGCATGGAGCGCATAAGGCAGGTGGGCGGCAGCATAGGCTACCTGCGCATGCCCATCGACAGGATGCAGCGCAGTGTCGACCGCATGCTGAGGCTCGTCAACCAGCTGCTTGAATTCAGGCGCATGCAGGAAGACCGGCTGCACCTGTCGCTTGAGCTGACAGAGGTGGTGGGCTTCCTTCGCGGCATAGCCGACTCCTTTCACGACGTGGCCCAGGGCAAGGGCGTGGCTTTGCGCTTCGCCCCATAGTGCAAGAGATGGGAGGTGTTTGTAGACCGCGGGTTTCTCGACAAGATAGTGTATGAACTGCTCAACAACGCCATCAAGTATACCCCGGCCGGGCAGCCGGCAGCGGCAGTGGTAACCGACGAGCGCGACCACAGGTTGAAAGAGCAGATAGTGGCTTACGCCGAGGCCCACATTGCCGACGCAGAGTTTTCGGCTGACCGCTTTGCCGACGGCATGGGCATGGGCCGTTCGGCCTTTTTCGCCAAGTTCAAGTCGCTCACCGGCAAGTCGTCCAATGAGTATCTGCGCGAGCTGAGGCTCAGTCGTGCAGCCGAGTTGCTGTCGGCCGGGCCCGTGACTGCTGCCGAGGTGGCATACCAGGTGGGAATGAAGACACCCCAGTATTTCTCTACCTGCTTCAAGAAACGCTTCGGGGTGACCCCGGCCCAGTGGCAGGCCGGCATGCGCGCTGCGGCCGACAGCCATGCCGCCGGCTGACGGTGGCGGTGGCCGCCGGTGGCCGTGGCAGCGTGGTGGCTGCAGCCCCGGATGGCGGTGGGCCACAAGAGAAATGGCGGTTGCGGCCGTTGGGCATAGCAAGGAGAGCCTTTGGGCATAAGGAAACGTGCCGTTTCGCAATGCGAAACGGCACGTTTTGTAAGCTGTTGGAATACAGGCGGTTTGCTCTTCGCTTTGACAGCGTGCTGCAGCCCGGCTCACTTTACTGCAAACTTGCGTCCGTTGCAGATGTAGATGCCTTTGGGCAGGCCTGCGGCCTGCGTGCCCACAAACTGTCCGTTAAGGTTGTAAATCCGGCCGTCTGCGTTGTCGCCCGTCATTATTTCGCTGATGGCGTCGGCCACATTCGCGGCGTATGTAATGCCTATGTAAGATATGCGCATTGTTGATGCCGACGAGCCGAGGTAGATGTCGAGCGTGCCGTCGGCTGTCATGTTGAACGTGTAGCGCGCCTTGCCGCCCAGTCCGTCGGCGTTGAGCGAGTTGTCCAGCTGGTTGGCGCCCACCTTGCCGCCGCTTTCAAGCTGCTTCTTGTTGCCGGAGGCATCGTAATACCATGCGTTGGCCGAGGTTACATATACGCTGTGGCCGCTGTTGCCCATGCTGTAGTCTATGGTCACTTGGTCGCCTTCCTTGAGGTTGAGCACCGACATCACCGTAGAGTTCTTGCCCGGGTAGCTCACGCTCAGGCCATGGTTGGGGTCGAGTGCGGGCTGCGCCTTCTCGCTGAAGGCTATGCGTCCGCTAAGGTCGTTGCCGGCGAACAGGGCCGTCTCGGCATACATCGTGGCTCCGGAGCTCGTGGTGAGCGGGTTGCCCCAGTCGGGGGTCGGTGTATATGAGGCCCCTTCTTTTTGGGCCCAGCTGAGCCAGATGTATTTTTCGTCGGCGTGGATGTTGGCAACCACAAACCCGTTGACGGCCTCTTTCAGGGCCTTGCCCTGCTCGGCTATGGCCAGGTCGGTCTCTTCCGAATGCTCGGTGGTGAGCCCTTCGGCGAAAGCCTTGGCTTGGCTTATGGCCTGCTGCAGGGCGTCGCGCCCCTCTGTGTATGCGGGGTCTGACAGCTGGGCCTCGGCGTTGGCGATGTCGCCCACCAGAGCCGTGTATGCCTTGTTGATGTCTTTGAAGTGGGTCATGGCACTGTCGAGGTCGGCCTTGGCAGCCACCAGCGTCTCGGTGTCGGCGGCCGTGTCGTGGGCCTGTTGCGCCGCGGCAATGCTGTCGCGCAGGTTGTCTTTGCCATAGAGGTATAGCTCAGAGCCGAGCAGTTGGCCCGCGGTGCCGATGGCCTCGGCCAGTTGCTGCCTTGCGGCCTGCGTTTCGCGCTGGGCAAAGTAGTCGTCGATGTCCTCCTGTGTGGCCCCGATGATGCGCAAGTCGGCGTTGTCGAGGTCTACCCGGTTGCAAACGCTGTCGGGGATGTATATGCCTATGGTCACCGTCCCGGGGTGGTCGAGCTTGTGGAAGGCCGAGTAGGTGGTGAGCCTTTCGGTGTGTATGGGGTGCATCTCTACCGAGTCTTCGTTGATGAAAATCTTGAGTCCGCGCAAGTCGCAGTCGTAGTCGATGTCGTTGTTCTTGTTCTTGTATTTTGCCGCGCGCACTTTCAGGCTGAACATGTATTGGCCCGCAGGCATGTTTTCCATCACCTGGTACAGTCCTCCCTGCTCAAGTATGTACTTGCCGTCAATCTCTCGCTTCATCCAGATGGATGTGAACGGGGCCGTGATGTCGCGTTGCGTCCACCGTCCGCCCCACGCCTGCCATCCGTCGGGCCCGCCAACGTTGGTCACATCCTTGCCCAGGCTTACCGAAGTCTCGTCGAAGTCGGGGCACTTCACGTGCCCGGTGATGTTCACCGAGTTCTCGTCGAGGAACAGCGCCACGCATTCGTAGAGGAATCCCAGCATTCCGTTGTAGCTGTCGAGGTCGTTTTGCTCTACATACAGCCTCAGGTCGCCGATGAGCCATTCCAGTATGTCGTGGCCGTTGGGCAGCAGCGGGTTGCTCAGGTAGCCGTTGTGGCTCTCGATGATGGCGTTGGCCTCGCGGTCGTCTACGGCCTTGTTGGCGGCCAGCACCTTGAAGTCGTCGAACGTCGTGCCCACGTAAGAGCCATAGAAGTGGAACACCACGTATCCGTTTTCGGGCGCGGTGAAAGAGTATTCAATCTTGGTCCAGTCGAGCCCGTAGCTTTTGGATGTGGCTATGGGCTGTTGCGGCGTGGCCGAACCGTCGGTGTTGAAGAAAATGTTCTGGTAGTTTTTCACCCCGCTGCCGCCCGTTGTCGTGGTGGTCACCTCTTCGCCGGCCGCCACGCTGTAGGTGATGTAGTACGTGCGGCCCTGTTTCACTTCGACCTTCTGCATCAGCGAGCAGCCCGTCCCGGGGCCGTTGTCTTTCTTGTTGGCCACCAGGCAGGGGCCTCCGTCGGGCCCCAGGTTGTCTACATAGAACGTGTCGGGGTTGAGCGGCGTCTGGCCGTCGGTGGTCCAGTGTTGCGTGCCCTGCCCGAAGTCGCCGTTTTGCAGCATGTTTACGCCGTCTGCAATCTTGAAGCGCCCGTCTTTCGTATATACGAAGTCGCCGGCGTCTTGTGCGTGCGAGCCCATTGCGCAGGCCAGCACGGTCAATGTAAGTAATAGCTTGTTCATGTTTATGGATGTTTTTAGGTTGTTGTTGGTAGTCCCGGCCGCCGTCGGCCCGTCGCTCCGCCGGTCGGCCGGGTGTTGTGGTAGGTGGCTGCCACAGCCCAAGCCGGGCCGCAGCGTCACAGGTCGTAGGCGTGGTAGAAGGGCATGAACGTGGGTATCTCACCGTCGGGCTGCCCGAAAATGGCCCTCATCGCCTCGTTCCACCGGCCTGTCAGCGGTATGATGTCGAAGCTGCCCTTCATCCTCAGCCCGTCGGCCTCTGTCATTCCGGCAGGCCATTCATACTTGTTGTATGCCGAGGCCACGTGGGTGTTTATCCCCACCACGATGCCCCGGTCGTGGTTTTCGGCGGCAATGTCGGCGTCGTCGGCCACAATGGCGAATCCGTTGCCGTCATCGTCGGTGAACAGGGCGATGTCAACGTGCTGCCTGTTGCCCGGGTAATAAAGGTCGCCCGAGGTGATGCTCCACAGTCCGTACTCGCTCAGCATGTCGCGTCCGGGGTAGGCCGCGTATGGGCCGTTGCCCATGTAGCGCATGTTGGTGAGCTCTTTGGGCAGCATCAGGGCGGCCCCCGCCTCGACGGTCTCGCCATTGCCGTGGGCCGTGAGGTCGAAAGTGTAGCCTATTATGCCGCCGAGCTTGTGCTCTATGGCCACCGTGCCGTCGATGTATCGCGTGGAGTCGCAGTCAAACCTCACCCTGACGGTGCACCCCTTGCGGTTGTTGGCCTCGATGGTGGTGACGGTCTTGCCGGGCATGTAGGCAGGCCACAGGCTGTGAAGCTTCGACGAACGCCTCGATGCCTGGGTGGCCGTTGAGGCCAGTGTGGGCTTGCGGCCTATGCGGGCCAAGGCCATGTCACTGATTATTTCCACCCCGTCGGCGTTCTTGAGCGACAGGGTGTTGCCGTCGAAGGTGTATCCCGGCGCAGTGACCACGCCCTTCTTCACCTTTGTGCGGCCTTCGGGCTCACCGCCAATGCGTTGGGCCAAGCCTGGTGCACCGTCAGGGCAGAGCCTTACCGACTTCTCGTATATCTGACGCCCCTGCCTGTCTTTGGCCGTGATGCTTATCCAGTACTTGCTTGCCGAGAGCGGCTGCGGAACCCGGGGCGAGAGCGACAGCAGCGTGGAGTCGTGGGGGGCGCATTCCACATCGAGCTTACCCGAGGCAAGCTCCTTGCCGTCGCCCATCAGTTGCCAGCCGAAGTCGATGTCCGACAGGTTGGTGAAGTCAAACCTGTTGAGCACCCTCAGCGAAGCCTCGCGTATGATGATGTTCGAGTAAACCTTGCGTGCCTGGTAGTAATCGGTCTGCGGTGTCCTGTCGGCATACGTCATGCCGTCGGTTCCCTGGTTGCCCGACGTGTCGTAGTAAGAGCCGGGCGTGGGCCACACATAGTCGGCAAACTTGCTTCCGGGGGTAGGTTTCTTGTCGGTATCGACGAGTATTCCCTGGTCGAAAAACTCCCATACCGACCCGCCGAGTATGCCCGGTGTCGTGGCCATCACCTCGTAGATGTCTTGCATCTGGCCAAAGTCGGTGCCCAGAGCGTGGGCATATTTGGTGGCTACCATGGGGCGGTCGTACATCTTGGCGAACGCCGCCACTTCCGACGGGCGAGGGTAGTGGGGTGAGACAATGTATGGCGTGTTCCGGCTGTTGAATCCGTTGGCGCGGTCGAAAGCCTTGTGCCCCTCGGCCCAATCCTTGTAGACGGAGGGCGTCATGGGGAATGTGAACGGCCTTGTGCTGTCGAGCGACGCCACGTAGAGCCCCGTCTTGAGCCCTATGTCGGTCACGGGGTTCTCGTTGCCAACGCTCCATACCACTACCGAGGGGTGGTTTTTGTCGCGTCGCAATGTCAGGCTGGCCCTGTTCTTCAGGTCGTCGAGGAATGTAGAGTCTTTCAGGTTGCTTTCGCCGAAGCCGAAAGGAACCTCGCACATCACGTACATGCCGATGGAGTCGCAAAGCTCCAACAGTCTCGGGGCAGGCGGATAGTGGGGTATGCGCAGGAAGTTCATGTTGGCATCCTTCATCATCTGTAGGTCGCGCTTCATCTCCTCGTCGGTGATGCTGCGCCCGTTGACGGGCGAAAGGTCGTGGTGTGTGGTCCCGTGAAACTTCACCGGGCGGCCGTTGATGCGGTAAATGCCTCCGTCCCAGGCTATTTCGCGTATCCCGACCTTGCCGTTGTAGGTTTGCACCGTCTGCCCGTTGAGCTTCAGCCTCAGGCTCACGGTGTACAGATAGGGCGTCTCGTCCGTCCACAGGTGCGGTTGCGGCACACCGGCTGCAGCCCTGTGGCGGGCAGAGGTGGTGGCGGCTGACGCCAGCGAAGCCACCCTGTTGCCTTCGGCATCGGTTATTTCGCCTTCAATAATTGTCTTGTCTTTCTTGCCTTTTCCGGCAACCAGTGCCTCGATGTCCACCCGGCCGTCCATCGACGTGTGTATGGTTATGTCGTCGATGTGTACCTTTGGCAGGGCGAAGAGCAGCACGTCGCGCGATATGCCTGACAGCGACCAGTCGTCGTTTGTGTCAAACTCAAAGCCCCTTGGGCGAGTGTCTACCCTCACTGCCAGCGTATGTGTGTGGCCGGGTTGTGCAAACCGAGTGATGTCAAACGTCTGCCGGTTGTACGAACTGTTGAAAGAGCCGGCCTCATGCCCGTCGACATAGAGCGTATATCCGAAGTTGGCGCCTTCGAGGCACAGGTATATGCCGCGCCCGTCCCACTCGGCCGGTATGTCGATGGTGCGCCTGTACAGCCCCAGTCCGGCCCTTACTTTCTTGCCGTAGGTCATGCCTGCAAACCCCTGCAGTTCCCAGTTGCCCGGCACTTTGATGGTTTTCCACGCGCCGGTGTCGTATTCCGGCATGAAGAACAGCGAGTCGTTGCCGGCAGAGCTGCCTGCAATGTACTTGAAATCCCATTGCCCCGACAGCGACCTTGTGTACGTTGCCTTCTCTGTTGTGGGCAGGGCCACTTGCGCCGAGGCCGTGGTCGAGGCCATCAGGAGCACCATGCCCAAGATGTTTCTGTCCATTTTCGTCATGTGTTTATTTGGTTGTAGTCTTTAAGTATTTGCCGTTTTTCCTTATGATATACACATTGCCCGGCCTCATGTCCGTAGCCGGCTGTCCGCCGATGGTGTATGTCTGCCCTCTGTCGCCGTGGCCTTCGTCCTGCCATGCGGCATCGATGGCGTAGGCTTGGGTTACGTTTATGCGTATGGTGTCGGTGATGTTTGTTCCGTCGAAGCTGCCCGTAGTGCGTATGGCAAACTCATACAGCCCAGCTTTCTGCGGCGTTCCGTTGAGTGTAAACTGCCTTGTCTTGCTGTCTTGTTCGTAGCTGAAGCCTTCAGGAACAGAAAAAGAACTTATGCGTTTGCCGTTGAGGATCGTTTGGAATGGCATGGCCCCGGTGCAGTTCTTGAGCCTGCAAGTCACTGCTTTCATAGCGTTGCCCAGTTCTACAGTCTGTTCTTTCAGGCCATCGACGGCAATGATTCCGGCTGCCACCGAGTCGGGCAGGTAGTAGCCCAGGTGGGGCGGTTGGTTGTAAGCCACGTTTTGCCATGCCACACTCATGCGGTACACGTGGTCGTGCATCAGCGTTGGCAACCTCAGGGCCGTCTCGGTTGTTGTCGATGCGATGTTGATGGTGGCCGAGTCGGTGGCGCAGCACCATACCACCTCCTCCCTCCAGTCGCCGAAAAGGTCGGCCGCCAGCAGCGGGTATGCCTTTGTCCCGTTTTTCATCGAGTGGTTGGGGGCTTGGTAAATGCGCGTGCTGCGTCCGTTGTTCCACTTCGTTATGTTTACTCCGTCGAGCAGTTCGTCGTATGCATCGCCATCCCAGAATATGCGGAAGCAATATGCCGGGCGTGCTTCCTCGCCCGAAGCCACCACTTGGTCGTTGATGTCGTAGACGTCGTAGTTGGCCGCCGACCAGAACAGTCCGCCCCTGTGTTGCGGCGATATGACGGCAGCCATGCCCCGTCCGTTGTCGCCAGCCGAGCTGTGGCGTATCAGCAGCTCACCCGTGGCGGCGTCGCGCACGTGCCATCCGTATGGTGTGTCTTCATGGGGCATCATGAACTGCAGCCCTTGGCGGTCGGGCATGAACACTCCCAGGTGGTGGGCGTCGCCATGGCCGAGGCCTGTTGAGTATAGCAGTCGGCCGTCGTTGTCTATTGCCGCGGCGCCGTACATTATCTCGTCGCAGCCGTCGCCGTCGACATCGCCAACCGCAATGCTGTGGCACCCTTGTCCGTAGGCAGTGTAGCTGTCGCCTGTGCCCGATGTGTTTGAGCTGTAGTTGTAGATGCTTTTGTTGCCGTTGGCATCGCTTACCTCCACCCTTTGCTTCGAGCGCGAGGCGTGGAGCCATTTCTGCCGCAGCTTCATGCCGTCGAAATCCACGGCCCACAAGTATGCCTGGGTGTAGTATCCGCGGCACATCACGGCACTCGGGTTCTTGTCGGCACCGTCGAGATAGGCCACGCAAGCCAGGAAACGCTCGCCCCGGTTGCCGTAATCGTCGCCCCAGGCACCATATCCGCTCGTGCGCCCGCAGGTGAAGCCTCGGTTAGGGTTGTACCATATCGTGTGCACGGCCCTTCCGCTCTGCCCGTCGAAAACGGTCAGGAACTCCGGCCCGTCGAGTATGTGGCCGCTGTCGTTGCGGTAGTCTGCCAGGTTGTCGGTGGCCCTTATGCCCTCGTCGTCGGCTGCCTCGGTCACGTAGCGGCCCGTGCCGTCGGTGGTGCCGGGGCCGGTCTTGCATATCAGTTCGGCCCTGCCGTCGCCGTCGAAGTCGAAAAACATCGGTTGCGAATAGTGCGAACCGGCCCTTATGTTTTTGCCCAAGTCAATGCGCCACAAGCGTTGCGGGGCTGGCTCGTCGGCCGTTCCGGGCTCTATGTGGTAGCAGTCGTAGTAGACGTTGCCGGTAAATCCGCTTGCGGAATTGTCCTTGGCATTCGACGGAGTCCACTTTACGAGCAGTTCATACTTGCCGTCTACGTCGACGTCGGCCACGCTTCCCTCCTGCGCATAGTAGGCGTAGCAGTCCGTACTGTCGTTTTCGGCGTAATGGAAACTGCCGCCCTGCGGGCGCTCAAGCCTCATTGTCTTGTACTCCTTGCCCCATGCTGTGGCCGGCTCTGATGGCTCTCCGGCCTCGTCGCCGGTCTTTTTCACAATCTCGTAGACAGCTCCGGCCTCGCCGCCGGCATCGTTGTAATTGGTGGCGTAAACGTCGCGCGCTATTGTCTGCCCGTCTCTGATTACGTCGAATGTTACGTTTTCGCCCTCGTCGCCGAGCAGTCGCCAGCCGACAAAGTTGCCCCCGTCGTGGTGGATGGCCACCGTGCCGCGCCCGAGCCTTTCCATCTGGCTCCGTGGGGTGGCGTTCTGTGCCGTCGCGGTTGTCGTCACCTGTGCCGCCGTTGCCGCAATGAGGCATAAAAGGTGTAATAATCTGTTTATGTTCATGTCGAGGTTGGTTATTGGTTTGTTCTTGCCGCAAAGTTAATTTGCTTGCAAGAGAGCGGCATTACACTTTCGTACGATTGATTACAAATTATTACTGTCCGCTAAACTTTTGATGAAGATACAAATTTAGGGCTGACACTTCTC
>ERZ772892.3534-NODE-3534-length-11229-cov-3.185878_pt1 | contig 11229 bp, 7 predicted proteins | sample MGYA00512126_ERZ772892 | MGnify/ENA primary metagenome ERZ772892 (study PRJEB29015, sample SAMEA2737697) | human gut metagenome | biome: human gut; feature: human-associated habitat; material: faeces | place: China | collected 2012 ... | reverse complement strand
AAATTCTGCCGGAACGATTAGTCAGATACAGGAAATGGATGAGTCTGCAGATGTTACGATCGACGAGATTAAAGGTGTATACAGAAAACTTGCTGATATCGAAGTGCCGGAAACAGTTCATGTAGCACAGGCGATGTGCTATGCCTATATTTATGCAAAAGAGCAGTCTTTGGATCGGATCAATGTACAGATCACATATGTGAATCTGGAAAGTGAAGAAGTAAAACAATTTTTTTATGCATTTTCTTGTTCATTTCTTGAGAAATGGTTTCATGATACAGTGGATGAGATGATGAAATGGGTTGATCATGCTGTATCACATGCAAGAAGCAGAGATGCGTCAATTGCAGAGCTGGAATTTCCATATGAATATCGGAAAGGACAAAAGCAGATGGCTGCCTGTGTGTATAAGGCGATTGAAGGGGAGCGCAGATTGTTTGTGCAGGCTCCAACCGGAATCGGGAAAACGATGGCAGCGATGTTTCCTTCCGTTAAGGCATTTGCAACCGGGCTGGTATCGAAAATCTTTTATCTGACCGCAAAGACGATCGCCGGAACCGTGCCGGATCAGGCACTTACATTGCTGCGGGAACGTGGAGTGAAGTTTTCTTCCGTTATGTTGACTGCCAAAGAGAAGATATGTTTGAATGAGACGATGGAATGTGATGCAGAGCACTGCCCTTATGCGAAAGGACATTTTGACCGGGTTAATGATGCATTATTTGAATTGATCACTCAGGAGGAAAAAATGGATCGGGAGATCATCCGGGCTTATGCGGAAAGGTATCAGGTCTGTCCTTTTGAGCTGGGACTGGATGCAAGCTTGTTTGCAGATGCTATTATTGGAGATTATAACTATGTGTTTGATCCGAGAGTGAATCTGAAGCGGTTCTTTTCACAGACAGCATATGATACAGGACGGTATGTATTTCTGGTAGATGAAGCACACAATCTGGTGGACCGGGCATCGTCCATGTACAGTGCCACGCTGTATAAAGAAGATTTCCTTGCTGTAAAGAGGCTGGTAATGCCGTACAGCAAAAAACTGGCACGGAGTCTGGAATCCTGCAACCGGGAGCTTCTGGAATTGAAGAAAAAATGTCCGGAGCATGGATATCAGATCTTAAATGATATCGGGGTTCTATATCTGAAGCTGCTGCATCTTCATACGACGATGGAGGCTTTTTTAGAAGATTACAAACAGATCCCGGAACGTAAGGAGATACTGGAGTTTTATTTTGCACTTACGACATTTTTAAATATTGCGGATCTGATCGATGACAGCTATGTGATCTATGATGAGCTTAAGTCGGATGGCAGATTTATGGTTCGGTTATATTGCGTCCATCCGGCGAATAATCTGAAGCTTTGCCTGGATAAGGGTGTATCGACTGTTTTCTTTTCGGCAACGATCCTGCCGGTAAAATATTACATGGAGATGCTGTCCGATACGGTGACCGATCAGGCTATCTATATTCCTTCTCCGTTTGATCCGGAGAAACGACAGATCATGGTTGGTGTGGATGTATCTACGAAATATACCAGACGGTCTGTAAAGGAGTATAAGCGCGTGGCTGAATATATCAGGCAGTTGTTTAACGTACATTCCGGAAATTATATGGTGTTTCTGCCATCCTATAAGATGCTTCAGGAGGTCTATGAGCAGATGATAGAGGGTGATTGTTCTGGCATGGAACTGCTCTGTCAGGAACAGAACATGAAGGAGGCAGACCGGGAAGCATTTTTGGATCATTTTTCAGCGAAAAGAAATGTGGTTGCCTTTTGTATCATGGGCGGGATCTTCTCTGAGGGGATTGATCTGACCGGAGAACGGCTGATCGGATCGGTTGTAGTAGGTCCGGGACTTCCGCAGGTGTGCAATGAGAGAAAGATCATGATGGACTATTTTAATGCCAGAAAGAGTATGGAGGCATATGCTGGCTCATCGGTTGATGGTTTTAAATATGCATACCTGTATCCGGGCATTAATAAAGTATTTCAGTCAGCCGGACGCGTGATCCGGACAGAAGCGGATGCCGGAGTGATCCTGTTGCTAGATGAACGATTTGGAACCGGGGAATATAATTCGTTATTTCCGGTGGAGTGGCAGGATGCGGTCTTTGGAAATTTTGATCAGATTTCGCGGAGCATAGAACAGTTCTGGTCGAATCTTAATCTTTCCTGAAAACGGGAATATATATACAAGAATACTGGAAATTCGCATATACATGTGATAGAATGGACGCAGGCATTTTTTACAGCCTGCATGCAGTGCATGCTTTTATATAAAATTATGGAACTGTTCTGGAAAGGCAGATAGAGGAAAAATGAAAAATATTACAGTAAAAGATATTGTGAAAGCAACAGGAGGTTTCCTGCTTTGCGGCGATGAAGATACACCGATCACAGGCCTGTGTATTGATTCCAGAAAAGCACAGCCGGGAGATTTGTTTATTCCTCTGTTGGGTAATAAAGTTGATGGACATCGTTTTATTGAATCCGCTATGGAGAAAGCGTCTGCAACTCTGACATCGGAGCATGATAATGTTGTTATTTCAGAGAAGCCGTTTATCCGTGTTGATGACACGATGAAAGCACTTCAGGCAATTGGAATGGATATCCGTGACCGGTATGATATTCCGTATATCGGAGTGACAGGAAGTGTAGGAAAGACAACGACCAGAGAGATGATCGCAGCGGCTGTCAGCACAGCAAAACGCTGTTTTCAGACAAATGGAAATGAAAATTCACAGATTGGTGTACCGATGACACTTTCCAGAATGACAGATGGATATGATGCAGCGGTGATCGAGATGGGGATCAGTGAACCTGGTCAGATGGAGATATTGTCTGAGATTGTAAAGCCATCGATCTGTGTGGTGACGATTATCGGTGTTGCACATATTGAATTTATGAAAACTCAGGAGAATATCAGAAAAGAGAAGCTGTCTATTATCAATCATATGAATAAGGACGGCCTGTTGCTGTTAAATGGAGATGATCCATTACTGCGTGAGATAAAAGCGGATATGCCATGTCGGACACTTACTTTTGGTATAGATAAAATTTGTGATTTTCAGGGGTCCAATGTAAAATGTGGAGAGCAGGGCATGGAATTTGATTGTACTCATAATGGTGAGACCGTTCATGTTACCATGGATATCCTCGGAAAACATAACGTGAGAAATGCACTGGCAGGTATTGCAGTTGCATATCAGATGGGAATTCCGATAACAATTTCAGCAAAAGCCTTTGAACATTTTGAAGGACAGAGACAGAGACTCATCCATATGGAGAATCGATACACGATCCTCGATGATACCTATAATGCAAGCCCGGATTCCATGAAGGCAAGCATTGATGTGCTTTGTGATATGGACTGCGAGGGAAAAAAGATCGCAGTACTGGGAGATATGTTTGAGCTGGGAGCTGACAGTGCCAGCTATCACTATCAGATCGGAGAATACCTGCGGGACAAGAAGATCGATGAGGTTGTGGTAGTCGGAAAGGAAGCTTTGGAGATTAAAAAGGCACTGGATGTCTGCGACACAAAGTATGCAAAAACATTTTCATTTATGGATAATGAAGAAGTGGCACTTTATCTGATGGCTATTATGAGACCAGAGGATGTTGTTTTGATCAAGGGATCACACGGCATGAAAATGGACGAAATTGTCAAAATTCTTACGAATTAATTATGCAAATTATACAAAACAACCATATAAACTACCAAATTTCATAAAATTTGGTAGTTTTGTTTGTCTAAAATGACTTTGATTTTCATGAAAAAAAACACTCTGTGGTACAAAACGGAGAAAAAACAGTACTTGTATTGAAAAAAAAAGGAAAATGGAGTAATATCAATCCTAGCTTGAATAAAGAATACATACATGAATTGTTACATAAGTAAAGTGATAGAAATTAGTTTTAAAACGGAGGGTGTTAATCATGGCTACTAAGAAGACTGAAGATGCAAAAAAGGTTGTTGCAAAAAAGGCAACAGTAGAAAGCGTTGTTGCTAAAGCTGAAGCTGTAAAGAAAGCTGAAGCTGCTAAAGAAGTAAAAGCAGCAGTAAAGGCTGAGCCAGTAAAGGCAGAAGTAAAAGAAGAGAAAAAGCCAGCAGCTAAAAAGCCGGCAGCAAAGAAGCCAGCAGCTAAGACAACAGAGACAGTTTTTGTTGAATATAACAATGGACAGATCAATGTTTCTGACATTGTAGCAAAAGCAAAAGAAGCACTTGGCAATAAGGCAGTTAAGGAATTGAACGTATATTACCAGCCAGAAACAGGTATGGTATACTATACAGCTGATGGAGAATCAGGTTCTTACAGTCTTTAATCTATAAATAGTTGGAAGGGCAGCGTTCTTAACATAAGGATGCTGCTTTTTCTGTATAATTAGAAAGGAAGAAGTGAAATATGAAGATTGGTTTTATTGGCTGTGGCAATATGGCAACAGCGATCATAAAGGGAATTATCAGAAAGCAGATCATAGATGCAGAGAATATCATAGCATCTGCAAAGACGAAAGCGACACTTGACAGAGTTCAGAAAGAGCTTGGAGTAAAGGTATCAACCGATAATCTGGAGGTAACAGAAAACAGTGATATTCTGGTTCTGGCGGTAAAACCACAGTATTATCCGGAGGTGATCGCTCAGATAAAGGACGTAGTCCGTAAAGAGCAGATTGTGATCAGTATAGCACCGGGAAAAACATTAGACTGGTTACAGGAACAGTTTGAAGGAGGTGTGAGGCTTGTCCGGACAATGCCAAATACACCGGCACTGGTTGGTGAGGGTATGACAGGAGCATGTCGGAATGAATATGTTACCGATGAAGATTATGCAACAGTTCTTCAGATTCTTGGAAGCTTTGGTGAAGTAGAGACAATACCGGAAAATCTGATGGATGTATGTGTATCGGTCAGCGGAAGTTCTCCGGCATATATTTATATATTGATCGAAGCTATGGCAGATGGAGCAGTGGCAGATGGTATGCCAAGAGCACAGGCATATAAATTTGCAGCACAGTCCGTGCTTGGAAGTGCAAAGATGGTACTTGAAACGGGAAAACATCCGGGTGAATTAAAGGATCAGGTCTGCTCACCTGGCGGAACAACGATAGAAGCTGTTCGCGTTTTAGAAGAAAAAGGCTTCCGTTCCTCCGTGATCGAAGCAATGAAAGCCTGTGTCCGCAAAGCTCGCGGAATATAACAGCCGCTATAAAAGCCTGTGCTTGTGGTAGCTATAACTTTATTTCGCAGAACACTTGCATTTGATTCTTACGTAGCTGTCATACAAACAAATCCGCTGTGCTATATTACACTGTTATGAAGCAACCCTTGTCCGAGGCCGGTACTTAAGCTGCGTCTTTTGCAGCTTTATGTACCGCTGCTCGAGGACTAGAACGAAAGTGTTTTGCGTAATAACAGGTGTGGTATAGCACAGCGGATTTATTTGTATGACAGGTAGATGTTATAAGGCGGTGTCACCGTGTTCGCCGGTACGGATACGGATGACATCGGCAACATCATAGACGAAGATCTTGCCGTCACCGACTTTTCCGGTTGATATCTTTTCACATACCTTAAAGATGATGTTATCGGCAACATCATCCTTGACGATGGTTTCAATCTTGATCTTCGGAATCAGGTTGACCACATATTCACTTCCACGGTATGTTGTTTTATAACCCTTCTGATTACCATATCCCATAATATTTGATACAGTAGCACCGGTGGATCCGCATTCGTCCAGAATGGCTTTTACATCATCCAGTTTTTCAGAACGGACAATAATTGATAATTTCTTCATGTATAACCCTCCATTCTATACATATATAACTAAAGATATGATACCATATTCTCGGTTTCATTTCTACAAGTGGAACAGAATGGGAGATTTTGTATATTATCTGAAGAAAGAACAGGAAAACAGGGAGGAATGAGAGTAGCTGTACTTAATTTAATTAATCGAGGGTGGCAATAAGAAAATTATTTAGAAAAATTTAACCGTTTTACCAGAAATAATACTGTTTTCATATGGGTGGAATCTGTGGTATCATGTAGCAGAGTTATATCATTTAATATAGATAGCTGTTTTAGACAGGAAACAAAAGTATGGAGGATGAAAATGTCTGATTATAGAAATGATGATGAAAATAAAGAACTGACCAGTCAGACGGTGGCTGATGATCATAAAACAGAAGATAAGCATGAGGATGAATACGAGAAATATTGTTATCTCTGCAGAAGACCGGAAAGTGTTGCCGGAAAGCTGATCGATATGCCGGGCAATATACATATCTGTGCAGACTGTATGCAGAAGACCTTTGATAATCTGAATCAGGGCGGATTTGGCGGAATGCAGTTCCTGGATCTCTCCAATCTTTCCAATATGGGAAATATTGATATGAGCAGACTGATGGGAATGAATGATATACCGGATAAACAGAAGGTGAAGAAGAAAGCGGCAAAGCCGAGGAAAAAAGAGCAGGAAATGACACTTGCAACGATCCCTGCACCGCATAAGATCAAAGCAATGTTAGATGAATATGTGATCGGTCAGGAATATGCCAAGAAGGTAATGTCTGTTGCAGTATATAACCATTATAAGCGTGTACTGACAGATTCCATGGATGATATCGAGATTGAGAAATCCAATATGCTGATGGTAGGGCCGACAGGCTGTGGTAAGACTTATATTGTAAAAACGATCGCAAAGCTGTTGAATGTACCGCTTGCGATCACAGATGCGACCACACTTACGGAAGCCGGTTATATCGGTGATGACGTAGAAAGCGTATTGTCAAAGCTGTTGGCAGCCGCTGATAATGATGTTGAAAAAGCAGAAAAGGGAATCGTATTTATCGATGAGATCGATAAGATCGCAAAGAAGCAGAACAGCAACAGCCGTGATGTGAGTGGAGAATCCGTTCAGCAGGGCTTGTTAAAGCTGTTGGAGGGCGCAGATGTTGAGGTTCCGGTTGGTTCCGGAAGCAAGAATGCAATGGTTCCTATGACAACGGTCAATACAAAGAATATTTTATTTATTTGTGGCGGGGCATTCCCGGCAATCGAAGATATCATTAAAGCAAGATTGAATAAACAGTCCTCGATCGGTTTCCGCGCAGATCTGAAGGACAAATACGACAAGGATCCGAATATCTTAAAGAAGGTGACCAACGAGGATCTCAGGGAATTCGGTATGATACCGGAATTTCTTGGAAGACTGCCTGTCTTATTCACATTGGATGCGTTAGATAAGGATATGTATATCAAGATCTTAAAGGAACCGAAGAATGCAATCCTGAAACAGTATAAGAAGCTGCTGGCACTGGATGAGGTAGATCTTCAGTTTGATGATTCTGCATATGAAGCGATCGCAGAAAAAGCACTTGAAAAGAATACAGGAGCAAGAGCGCTTCGGGCGATCATTGAGGAATTCATGCTGGATATCATGTATCAGATCCCAAGAGATGATAGCATTGGCAGGGTGATCATAACCGGAGATTATGTAAATGGCAAGGGCAATCCGATCATCGAGCTTCGTGGTGTAGAGCCGATGCAGATCGAGGCCTGTGCGACAAAACAATCATAATAATTGATGCAATAAGAAAAAATACTGTAATTAATAAGGTTTAAAGATTGTATACAGAAAATATACGGTCTTTAAGCCTTTATTATATTGGATCATAATTTTTAGATCGTGAGATGGTATTGCAGAGCAGAAATGGAACATTACCGGAATTTTTGAATGTGTTGTATTGCAGCGGCACCAGTATGTAAATGGTTATCTCTGGGTAAGATAAAAGAAAAATACAGATGTATTGCAGAAAGATGATCAGGGACTCTTCCGATGCTGATACCGCAGTCTTGTATCAAGGTAGTCCTTGATGGTCGCAGAATCCTGTGATACTATGAAAAAAAGCGAAAAGGAGCAGGGCATGTTTAAAAAGAGATTATTACGAACCTGTAAAAATGTAATGGCTGCAGCTATCTGCATTTCTCTTGCGGTTGGATTATCTGCCTGTGGGGAGACACAGGGAGAGCGCAGACATCTGAATGACAAAAACGATACAACGGAAAATACAGAGAGGGCGCAGGAGTCTTTCTCCGAGGATGCGCTGAAGGAGCAGCAGGAATTTGAACAGTATCTGGATGATTATTTTAAGGATGTTGTTACGGACGACACGTTGACGTATAATTATACGATCAAGGATGGTGCGGATTACGGTCTGGAAGAACCGGAGGTCACACTGGGAGATCCGGGAATGACAGCAGAGGAGATCGAACAGGATAAAGAAGAGTTTGAAGGCTGGGTAAAGAAGCTGGATGCTATTGACCGTTCCTGCCTGACAGAGGATCAGAAGCTGACCTATGATGTACTGGATGAGTATTTTGAAGTGTCTGCGGGAATTTTTGATAATGTATATCTGTATGAGCCATTTTCCCCGATGCGTGGACTTCAGGCCAATATTGCAACGAATTTCACAGATTACCGGTTTGATGACAAGGAAGATGTGGAACGCTATATCGAACTGATTGGTCAGATTCCGGATTATTTTGCAGAGTATCTGGATTTTGAACGGGAAAAGTCAGAAAAGGGTTATTTTATGAGTGATGCAGTCTGTGATAAAGTCATCAGTCAGTGCCAGGATTTTGTTGCAGATAAGGAAAATCATTTTATGGTAACAACATTTAATGATAATATCGATGCGCTTGACTTTCTGACGGATGAGGAAAAGGCAGAATATAAGGAGGCTAATAAGCAGGCAGTTGAGAATTTCCTGCTTCCGGCATTTGAGAATGTTGCAGAGGTGCTTTCCGGTCTGAAGGGAACCGGAACCAATGATGGTGGTATCTGCAACTATGATGGTGGCAAGGAATATTATGAATATCTGCTGAAAAATTTTGCAGGAACAGCCAAATCGCCGGAAGAGGTAATCGATATGCTGGATACAGAGCTTCAAAAACTCATGGTATCGTTATATCAGTATTATTTGGGAAATCAGGCGGCATATGAATATTTTGCTGCCAATTATGATTCAATATTTGCGGAAACCGATCAGATGACAGCTTCGGAAATGGTCGATAAAATGATGGAAACGGCATCAGAGCATTATCCGGATGCAGGAACGATAAACTATAAGGCAGAGGCGCTGGATAAGAACCTCGAAACGATCATGGATGATGTACTGGCTTATTATATGGCGCCGGCAATCGATGATCCGGATAATAATCTGATCCGGGTGAATGGTCTGCATACGGATGGCATGTGGACGACACTGGCACATGAGGGATATCCGGGTCATATGCTGCAAAATGCTTATTATATGTCAACGGATCCAGAGCCGGTCCGGACTTTGATGAACTTCTTAGGATATAAAGAAGGCTGGGCGATGTATGCATGTTATGATTCTTTATATTACTATGAGTATGAGGAACCGGAATATGGAGACACCATTGCAGCCCTTTACCAGTTGAATGATGAGATGAGTTATCTTATGATGGGAAGAGTGGATCTGGGAATCAATTATGAGGGATGGACGTTGCAGGATACAGCCGATTATCTGACAAAGAATGGAATGGATGGCAGTGCTGCACAGGAGCTGTACACGACAATGGTCGGAGATCCGGCAGTATATCAGAGTTATTCGACCGGATATTATGAAATGAAAGAACTGCGGGATTATGCAGAAGAGAAAATGGGAGATGACTTTGACCTGAAAACATTTAACACGATTATTCTGGAAACAGGTCCATGTCAGTTTGATATACTGAAGGAACAAGTGGATAAGAAGCTGCAGGGGCCGATCATATAACAGGTGCAAAAAAAGGTATAGAAAGAAATCAGACGGAATAGACTGTATACGAAAAGCATACGATGGGAATCGAAATGGAATGTGAAAATGTAGCGTACAGGGAAGATTATGCAGACTATCTGATTGAATACAACGAAGAGCGGGAAGCTGTTTTAGATATTTACAGAGAAAACGGCTGCCTGCTCTTTATTGATGAGCGGTTTGCTGTTTTATACAGGGAGAAGCCGGAGGATTATATGCAGATCTTTTCCAGACTGGAATATACACTTTTCCCCAAATTGTATGGGCTGATGGATACCAGTAGTGTAGAAGCAGTCGGAGCTGTGAATATACAGCAGGAATCGATCCTTGGACTTACCGGAAAGGGAATTCTGATCGGAATTATTGATACCGGGATTGATATTCGGAATGATCTGTTTCTGGATGCTGCCGGAAATACAAGAATTATTGCAGCATGGGATCAGTCCGTGCCGGGACCGTCAGATCAGGAAGAAAATCCCGGATATGGAACGGTATATCAGCAGGAGGATATTAATGAAGCCATACGAAATGAAGCGGATATCCTGACAGATGCAAATGGACATGGAACCTTTCTTGCAGGGATTGCAGCAGGAAAACGGACAGCTGATTTCACAGGAGTGGCGCCGGAAGCAGAATATGTGATTGTAAAATTAAAGCAGGCAAAGAATAATCTGCGAGGATTATATGGTGTGCCGGAGGACGTAGAAGCATATCAGGAAAATGATATTATGATGGGGGTAGCATTTCTGCGGAGACAGGCAAGCAGACTTCGGAAAAATATATCGATCCTGATTGGAGTTGGTTCGAACAGTGGGAGCCATACTGGTTCTTCTGCATTAGAAGCACTGCTTTCAAATGTTGGTATCATGACCGGAGTCGCTGTGTCCGTTCCGGCAGGAAATGAGGGAATTGCAGGGCATCATTTCAGAGGCAGAATCGAAGGGGGAAGCACTTATACGGAAATGGAGATTAATGTTACGGGAAATAACAGCTTTACACTTGAAATCTGGGGAGCGGTTCCCAATACATATTCTGTGGCATTTGAGATTCCGGGTGGGGAGTTTGTAAGTCAGATTACTCCCCGCTTTGATAAAAGTGAAGTCATACGTCCGGTTTTTGGTGGTGGGATCATATATATCGATTATTTTCTTGTGGAGGATCAGTCGGGAGAAGAACTGATCATGATGCGCTTTTTTGATCCGCCAAATGGTCTGTGGCGGATCCGGGTATATGGAAGCGGTGATACGGAGAAGACCTTTCATGCATGGCTGCCGATCACGGCATTTCTTTCCCCGGATACCCGGTTTATAAGACCAACGCCTGAAACAACGCTTCTTTGCCCGAGTAACGCTTATATAACGCTCCTGTCGTAACTCCCGCATTGGC
>ERZ772892.3533-NODE-3533-length-11230-cov-3.079463_pt1 | contig 11230 bp, 7 predicted proteins | sample MGYA00512126_ERZ772892 | MGnify/ENA primary metagenome ERZ772892 (study PRJEB29015, sample SAMEA2737697) | human gut metagenome | biome: human gut; feature: human-associated habitat; material: faeces | place: China | collected 2012 ... | reverse complement strand
ATGACGAACTCATTACAGATATAGCCGGTCAGGTTAAAAAGATTATTGATACAGGAATAGATGTAGGAGTTGTTATTGGTGGCGGAAATTACTGGAGAGGCCGTTCTAATGATAATATTGACAGACCTAAGGCAGACCAGATTGGTATGTTAGCAACTGTTATGAACTGTATCTATACCGCAGATGCTTTTCGTGTATTTGGAATCAAATCACATATCATGACACCATTTGCATGCGGAACAATGACAGAGCTGTTCAACCGTGATAAAGCTGTAGAATATATGGAGCAGGGAGAAGTTGTTTTCTTTGCCGGAGGAATCGGACATCCGTATTTCTCAACAGATATGGCAACTGTTCTTATGGCGGTTGAAGTAAAGGCAGATGTAGTCTTATCTGCAAAAGCAATTGACGGCGTATATGACAGTGATCCTAAGACAAATCCAAATGCAAAGAAATATGACAGCATGCAGATGAAAGATATTGTTGATAATAAGCTTGGTGTTATCGATCTTGCATCCGCAGTTCTTGCTATGGAAAACAAAATGCCGATGATGTTATTCGGGTTAAATGGTGAAGACAGTATTGTAAAGGCCGTTACCGGTGGCTTTACAGGAACATATGTGAACGTATAAATAAACAGGAGGAACAAAGATATGTTGACACAGTACGAAGAGAAAATGACAAAGACAGTTGAAAACCTGGAGGGGGAATATGCTACGATCCGTGCAGGACGTGCCAACCCTAACATTTTAAATAAGATCAAGGTAGAATATTATGGTGTACCGACACCGATGCAGCAGCTTGCAAATATCACTGTACCGGAAGCAAGAACGCTGATGATCGCACCATGGGAGCCATCACTGGTAAAGGCGATCGAGAAGGCGATCCTGAATTCAGATCTTGGGCTGACACCAAACAATGACGGTAAGAACATCATCCTGAATTTCCCTGAACTGACAGAGGAAAGAAGAAAAGAGATCGTTAAGGATATTAAGAAAAAAGGTGAGAATGCAAAAGTTGCTATCCGTAATGTCAGATGCAAACGATGCGATCAAGAAGATGGAGAAAGCCGGAGATATCTCAGAGGATGAATTAAAGACAAACGAGGATAAGATCCAGAAGATGACAGACAAGTATGTTGGTCTGATTGATAAGGCTATTGAGAAGAAATCAACAGAGATCTTAACTGTTTAATTTGGAGTAATTATGAATAAAGAAATAAATGGAGAAATGATCAATATTCCTGAGCATGTTGCAATCATCATGGATGGAAACGGAAGATGGGCGAAGAAACGACTGATGCCAAGAACCTATGGACATTCAGAGGGCGCAAAGGCAATCGAGCGAACATGCGAGAATGCAGATGAACTTGGTATTAAATACCTGACTGTATACGCATTTTCTACCGAGAACTGGAAACGTTCAGTAGAGGAAGTATCTACAATCATGAATATTTTCCGTAAGTATTTGGTTGACAGCATCGAGCGATCCAACCGGAATAACATGCGCGTAAGGATCATTGGTAAGCGTGAGGACCTTCCGAAGGATATCGTAGAGAAGATGGATAATCTGGAGAAAGCTACAGCAAATAATACAGGACTTCAGTTTTCTGTAGCAATTAACTATGGCGGACGGGATGAGATCACAAGAGCGGTCAGACAGATTGCATCCGACTGTATGGCTGGAAAGTTATCACCGGATGCGGTTACAGAGGATACAGTCAGTGCCTACCTTGATACAAAGGAACTGACGGATCCGGATCTGTTGATTCGTACCAGCGGAGAGCTTCGGACATCGAATTTTCTTCCATGGCAGATCGCATATTCGGAATTTTATTTTACGGATGTGTTATGGCCGGACTTTGATATGGACGAGCTGGTCAATGCATGCCGGTATTACAGTCATAGAGACCGTCGGTATGGCGGGGTAAAATAAAGAGGAAATAATATGTTTAAACAACGGGCAATCAGTGCAGTGATCCTGGTGATCATTGCAGCAATCACACTTTATTTTGGCGGAGCACTTACATGTCTGGTAATGTGTGCGGTTTCGCTGATCGGTGTGATGGAGTTACTTCGTATATATGGGCTGAACAAGAAAGGACTTGGATATGCAGCTTACGGTGCAACGTTTTTTTATTATGCATTGTTGTATTTTGACCTGCATCAGTTTATATTACCGTTGATCGCGGTCTATATGCTGGTCATCCTTGCAATCTATGTGCTCACATATCCGAATTACAAAGATAAAGAGATCATGGCGGCATTTTTTGCATTTGTATATGTAGGTGTAATGTTGTCGTATGTGTATCTCATACGAGATATGAAACATGGACTGATTCTTGTTCTGCTGATCTTTGTCAGCTCCTGGGGTAATGATACCTGTGCCTATCTGGTCGGACGCGCGATCGGTAAGCACAAGATGTCACCGATCTTAAGTCCGAAGAAGAGTATCGAGGGTCTGATCGGCGGAATCGTTGGAGCAGGAATATTAGGTGTTGTATTTGGTTTGATTTATAATCATTTCATGCAGGTTGCACATTCTGTATGGATATTTGCATTGATCGGAGCTGTATGTGCGCTTCCTGCAGTTATCGGGGATCTGGCGGCTTCTGCAATCAAGAGAAATAATGATATCAAAGATTATGGCAAGCTGATACCGGGGCATGGCGGAATCCTTGACCGGTTTGACAGCATTATATTTACAGCACCAATTATGTATTATCTTATATTATATTTGTTGTAATCAGAAAAAGCAGTGTGGGAGAGCGTACAGATGAACTGTGCTCATAATTACGCTGCTTTTCCTTTATGGCGCATTGGAAATAGTGCAGACAGATAAAAAATGTTAGATACAGATGTTTGAAATGGGTAAAGGAGAACAAATATGAAACATGTAGCTATCATTGGATCCACAGGATCTATAGGAACACAGACACTTGAGATCGCAAGATGGAATCAGGATATAAAAATCTGTGCTTTATCAGCAGGAAGAAACATAGACTTATTAGAGAAGCAGGCGAGAGAGTTCCGACCGGAGATCGTTGGTCTGTGGGATGAGAAGCTGGCAGATGAATTAAAAGATCGTCTGAAGGATATGGATATCCGTGTCGTATCAGGCATGGATGGGCTGATCGAGATTGCAGAATACAAGACATCGGATATATTAGTTACCGCTATTGTAGGAATGATCGGTATCCGCCCGACTGTGGCAGCGATTAAAGCGGGAAAAGACATTGCCCTTGCAAATAAAGAAACTCTGGTTACAGCGGGACATATCATTATGCCGCTTGCAAAGGAAAAAGGAGTATCGATCCTTCCGGTTGACAGTGAACATTCGGCAATCTTCCAGTCATTGCAGGGAAATACACATGATTCCATTGAAAAAATTCTGTTGACAGCATCCGGTGGACCATTTCGTGGCAAGAGCAGAGAGTTTTTAAAGCATGTGAAATTAGAGGACGCATTAAAGCATCCAAACTGGAGCATGGGAAGAAAGATCACCATTGATTCAGCAACGATGGTAAATAAAGGGTTGGAAGTTATTGAAGCAAAATGGTTATTTGATGTAGCACCGGAAAATATTCAGGTTGTGATCCAGCCGCAGAGTATCATTCATTCTATGGTAGAATATAAAGATGGAGCAGTGATCGCACAGCTCGGTACACCGGATATGAAGCTGCCGATCCAGTATGCGCTGTTCTATCCGGAACGAAGATACATGCCGGGAGATCGTCTTGACTTTACGAAGCTTTCATCGATTGTGATCGAGACACCGGATATGGATACCTTTCTTGGGTTACGATATGCATATGAGGCAATCGGGATCGGTGGTTCGATGCCTACAGTATTCAATGCGGCAAATGAATATGCAGTAAAGCAGTTCTTAGACAGAAAAATCGATTTTCTTGATATCTATGATATCATCCGTGCATCCATGGATCATCATAAATTGATTGAAAATCCTGATATAGATGAGATTCTTGCAACCGAGCAGGAAGTATATGAATTTATTGAAAGTGGGTGTTAGTTTTTGAATATCATATTGATCATACTTGTTTTTGGTGTCATCATTTTCTTTCATGAGCTGGGACATTTTATCGTAGCAAAGATCAATCATATCACAGTAAAAGAGTTTTCGATGGGATTCGGACCGAAGCTGTTTCAGTTTCATAAGAAAGAAACACAGTATACGCTGCGGCTGATTCCACTTGGCGGCTATTGTATGATGCTCAGCGAAGATGATGAAGAAAACGAAAATGATGAGAATTCCTTTGAGAAGAAATCCATCTGGGCAAGAATGGCGGTTGTACTTGCAGGACCTGCCATGAACTTTGTGATCGCATTTTTATTTTCCATGGTGATCATTCATTTCTGTGGAAGTGATCCTGCGATCATAGGAGCAGTATACAATAAAGATAATATTGAAAAATACCAGATCGAAAATGCAGAGGAATATTTTAATGGTGTATATCCGGCGGAAGAAGCCGGGATATCAGATGGCGATCAGGTATTAAAGATTGAGGGAAGTACAGTTAAAAATTTCCGTGAGTTACAGATCTATCTTCAGATCTATGGAGATGGTTCACCGATCGATCTGACACTTGAGAAAGAAGACGGAACGGTCTATGATACGACGGTACATCCGGCAAAGACACCGGATGGCTATAAGATCGGAATAATGAGTGTCGGTTATCAGCTCCCGAAGAACTTCGGAGAGCTTTGTAAATATTCTGCTTATGAGACCAGATACTGGGTAAAAGCAACCTTCTTAAGCCTGAAGCTGATCGTTACCCGTCAGGTAAGTTCGGATGAAGTATCCGGTCCGGTCGGAGTAGCGAAGAACATGAACGATACCTTCAATGAGGCAGCAAAGAGCAGTGTGCTCGATCTGTTCTTAAACTGGATGAATTATATCGTACTGCTGTCGGCAAACCTTGGCGTTATGAACCTGCTGCCGATACCGGGCTTGGATGGAGGACGATTTATCTTCCTGTTAATTGAAGCAGTAACGAGAAAGAAGGTTCCGAAGGATAAGGAGAATATCGTGACGCTGATCGGATTTGTTCTGGTTATGCTGTTGATGGTTGTGATATTATTTAACGATATCAAGAATGTATTCTTTCATTAGATGAACAGGAGTTAATATGTATAGAGATCATACAAAAGTTATAAAGATAGGAGACCGGGTGATCGGTGGTGGAAATCCGATCCTGATCCAGTCGATGACAAATACAAAAACCAGTGATATAGATGCTACAGTTGCACAGATCTTAAAACTTGAAAAGGCAGGCTGTGATATCATCAGAAGCACCGTAAATGATGATGCGGCAGCGGCAGCGATCCCTGCGATCAAGAAACAGATCCATATTCCGCTGGTTGCAGACATTCATTTTGATTACCGTCTGGCGATCGCAGCGGCTGAGGCGGGAGCAGATAAGATTCGTATCAATCCGGGTAATATCGGTGGTAAGGATAAGCTGGCACAGGTAGTAGCGGTATGTAAGGAACGGAATATACCGATCCGTGTCGGTGTAAATAGCGGTTCCCTTGAAAAAGAATTAGTTGAAAAATACCACGGTGTGACAGCAGAAGGAATCGTTGAGAGTGCATTGGATAAGGTTCATATGATCGAAGACTGCGGATATGACAATATGGTCATCAGTATTAAATCTTCCGATGTTATGATGTGTGTAAAAGCACATGAGCTGATTGCAGATCAGACGAATTATCCGCTGCATGTGGGTATCACGGAATCCGGTACGGTTATGAGCGGTAATATCAAATCCTCTGTAGGACTTGGTATTATCCTGCATGAGGGAATCGGAGATACGATCCGTGTATCTTTAACAGGGGATCCGGTCAATGAGATCATGACAGCAAAGATGATCTTAAAGACGCTTGGACTCCGTACAGGTGGAATCGAACTTGTGTCCTGTCCAACATGTGGAAGAACGGAGATTGATCTGATCGGACTGGCAGAACAGATAGAAAAGCTGGTTGCCGATTATGATCATCTGAATATCAAGGTTGCTGTTATGGGCTGTGTTGTAAACGGACCGGGCGAAGCCAAGGAAGCAGATCTTGGAATTGCGGGCGGAAAAGGCTGCGGTATCTTGATCAAAAAAGGCCAGATCATAAAGAAGATCGACGAGAAAGATATATTATCAACATTAAAGTACGAGTTAGATAACTGGAGTGAATAGAACGTGCCGGTAGAAGCAAAATTATTTTTTGAAGTATTTCCTGAACTGAATATGGATAAAGAGCTGTCTTCCCTGTTTGAGGATACGATGATCGAAAAGGTGGTAATGAAGCAGGCAGAACGCCAGCTTATTATCAGCCTGCTGTCGAAGCACCTGATCAGCCGTCCGAAGATTGTACAGGTGGAAGATATCATTTGCGGACATTTATTTCGTGGACGTGGTTATAAGGTCATCATTGATGACCGTTATGAGCTGTCTTCCCAGTACAATACCAGAACCTTAACAGAGGTATATAAGGACAGTATCTTGTATGATGTCGAGAAAATCAGTCATGTTGGATATCGTTTATTAAAGCGGGCAGAATGGTATTATTCAGATGATATTATCACGCTTGCGATGGAAGACAGTAAGCTTTCAAAGAGCCATTCGATCGGGATTAAAAAATATCTGGAGGAGACCTATAAGAAACGGTTCGGTATGGATATCAAGGTCGGTTTTGATTATACGGAATCTGATAAAGAGATGCTCCGCCGTGCAAATGAACAGAAGATGAAGCTTGAGATTGAGGCAATCTTAAGTAATGTACATGAGGATGCGGATTTGACCTTGGATGGTAAATCAGTAGATAAAAAGAAGCTGGTCGGAGAAGGCAAGAAGGATGCTCCGGCTGAAAAGAAAGCACCTGCACAGGACGAAAAGCCGAAGGAGACATTTGCCGCCAGAAGAAAGAAATATACCTCGAATGATCCGGATGTATTCTATGGCAGAGACTGCGAAGGGGAACTGGTAAAGATTTCTACATTAGTAGATGGTATCGGTGAAGTCTGTATTCATGGTCAGTTGATCAAGATGGAAGAAAAGGTTCTCCGAAACGGTAAGACCTTATTCATCTGCAATATTACGGATTTTGAAGATACGATCGCATTTAAGATATTTGCATCAGAGGATGATGTGCCGGTTTATAAGGATGAGTTAAAAGAAGGAAGCTTCTATCGGTTAAAGGGTGTGCCGTTATACGATACTTTTTCCAAGGAGTTAAATATTGCATCTGTGCGTGGTATCAAGCATATACCGGATTTCCGTGTGCCAAGAGTTGACACATCGCTTGAAAAACGTGTGGAATTACATATGCATACGGTTATGAGCGAGATGGACAGTGTTGTTGATATCGAGAAGATCGTGAAACGTGCAAATGACTGGGGACACCCGGCGATTGCAATCACGGATCACGGCGTTGCACAGGCATTCCCGATTGCAGCACATGCAAAGGGTATGAAGGATGGCTTTAAACTGATCTTTGGCTGTGAGGGATATTTTGTCGATGACCTGAAGAATCTGGTTATCAATCCCAAAGGACAGGATTTGAATACAGAATATATCGTATTCGATATCGAGACGACCGGTCTTAGTCAGAAGAAGAATAAGATCATAGAAATCGGAGCTGTAAAGGTAAAAGATGGAGAGGAGATTGATCGTTTCTCGGAATTTATCAATCCAGAAGAACCGATCCCTTATAGTATAGAGCAGTTGACTTCCATTACAGATGAGATGGTTATGCATGCACCGACCGTCGACGTGATCCTGCCGAAGTTTTTGGAATTCTGTGGTGATGATATCGTTGTTGCACATAATGCAGCATTTGATACCGGATTCATCAAGAAAAATGCCAAAGATCTTGGAATGAAATTCGATAATACGATCATGGATACCATGACACTCAGCCATGTGTTATTGCCGGAGCTTGGTAAGTTTACACTGGATCGTGTCTGTAAGGCGTTAAATGTAAAAAATGAACATCATCACCGTGCTGTTGATGATGCAAATGCAACCGCAAAAATTTTCGTAAAATTATATGAGATGTTAGTGGAACGTGGCGTAAAGACTGTGGAGGATGTAAATGAATTAGGTTCTGCATCGGATGATACGATCAAAAAAGGCAGAACATATCATGGCATCATTCTGGCAAAAAATGAGATCGGTCGTGTGAATCTGTATCGTCTGATTTCTGAAGCGCATGTCAGATACTTCAACCGCAGACCGCGTATGCCTATGAGCATGATCAATAAATACAGAGAAGGCCTGATCTTAGGTTCTGCCTGTGAAGCAGGTGAGCTGTTCCGTGCGGTCGTAGATGATGCACCGGATGAAGAAATTGCAAGACTTGTTAATTTCTTTGATTATCTGGAGATACAGCCGATCGGAAATAACGAGTTTATGACCAGAAAGAAGGAGAATCCTTGTACGATCGAGGATCTTCAGAATTATAATAAGCGTATTGTGGAGCTTGGACGATTATTTAATAAGCCGGTTGTTGCAACCTGTGATGTCCATTTCCTTGATCCGGAAGACAGTATCTATCGTGCGATCATCATGAAAAGTAAAGGCTTTGAGGATGCAGTTAATCAGCCTCCGCTTTATTTCAGAACGACGGAAGAAATGTTGGCGGAATTCGAATATCTGGGAAGTGAGAAAGCCAGAGAGGTTGTTATCACGAATACAAATCTGATCGCGGATATGGTGGAATATATGGACCCGGTTCGACCGGATAAAGCACCGCCTATCATCGAGAATTCCGATGAGACACTTACGAATATCTGTTATGAAAAGGCTCATAAGATCTATGGACCGGATCTGCCGGAGGTCGTTGTAGAACGACTGGAACGTGAGTTACATTCCATTATATCAAATGGATTTGCCGTTATGTATATCATTGCACAGAAGCTTGTGTGGGATTCCAACGATCATGGCTATCTGGTTGGTTCCAGAGGATCTGTAGGTTCTTCCTTCGTAGCAACGATGGCAGGTATCACAGAGGTAAATCCTTTGTCGGCACATTATATTTGTCCGGAGTGTCATTTTGTTGATTTTGATTCCGAGCTTGTAAAATCATATTCCGGTATGTCGGGATGTGATATGCCGGATCGTGACTGCCCTCGATGCGGTCATCCACTGATCAAAGAGGGGCACGATATCCCATTTGAAACCTTCCTTGGATTCAAAGGAGATAAGGAGCCGGATATCGATCTGAACTTCTCCGGTGAATATCAGTCATGTGCACATGCTTACACAGAAGTGTTATTCGGTAAGGGTAAGGCATTCCGTGCAGGAACTGTAACAACGGTAGCAGATAAGACAGCGTATGGTTATGTATATAATTACTTCAAAGATCTTGCAAAGGATGAAGCGAGAGCAGAAGCTACGGCAATGGGAGATCTGACCCAGAAGGAGATCGAGAAATATGTCGATGAAAAGGCTATCGTCACGAAACGAAGCTGTGAGATGGAACGTCTGGCAATCGGATGTACCGGCGTTAAGCGTTCGACCGGACAGCATCCGGGTGGTATGATCGTTCTTCCAAGGCATGAGGAGATCTATTCCTTCACACCGATCCAGAAGCCGGCAAATGATATGACGACGGATGTCGTAACATCTCATTTCGAGTACCATTCGATCGATCATAACCTGTTGAAGCTTGATATTCTCGGTCATGATGATCCTACGATGATCCGAAGACTGGAGGATCTGACCGGTCTTGATGCAACCACGATCCGGTTAGATGATCCTGATGTTATGGCGTTGTTCCATGGAACAGAAAGTCTTCATATTACACCGGAGGATATCAATGGCATTCCGCTTGGCAGTCTGGGTGTGCCGGAGTTCGGTACGGATTTCGCCATGCAGATGTTAATTGATGCAAATCCACAGAACTTCTCGGATCTGGTGCGAATCGCAGGTCTGGCGCATGGTACGGATGTATGGCTTGGAAATGCACAGGAGCTGATCAAATCCGGTCAGTGTACGATCTCGACCGCAATCTGTTGTCGAGATGATATCATGGTATATCTGATCCATATGGGCCTGGAATCCGGTACAGCATTCCAGATCATGGAGAATGTCCGAAAAGGTAACGTAGCTAAAGGCAAATGTGCGAAATGGGAAGAATGGAAAGAGGACATGAAGGCACATGGTGTACCGGACTGGTATATCTGGTCGTGCCAGAAGATCAAGTACATGTTCCCAAAAGCCCATGCGGCGGCTTACGTTATGATGGCGTGGAGAATTGCATATTTTAAGGTGAATTATCCGCTTCAGTATTATGCAGCGTTTTTCAGTATCCGTGCATCAGCCTTCAGTTATGAGATGATGTGCTTTGGAAAAGAAAAGGTACTGTATCATATCAATATGATACAGAGTATTGATAAGAATAAACGAACCGCAAAGGATGAAGATAAGTTAAAGGATCTGAAGCTGGTTCTTGAGATGTATGCGAGAGGTTTTGAGTTCATGCCGATCGATATCTATGTGGCGGATGATATCCGTTTTCAGGTAATAGACGGTAAGATCATGCCGTCACTGGCTTCCATTGAAGGAATGGGAGAGAAGGCTGCAAAGCAGTTGAAGGATGCAGCCGGCAAAGGCAAATTTATCTCGAAGGAAGATCTGCAGGCTCATTCTAAGATTGGAAAGAGTGCGATCGACAAGCTGTCAGAGCTTGGCATCTTAGACGGTATGCCGGATACCAACCAGCTTACCTTTGACTTTGTATAAACGGACGAAACAATACCTTTATTCTGTAAGCCCTGACACTGTATCCCTTTCATTACGCAAAACACTTGCGTTCTGTTTTTCACGTAGCGGTACTAAGCTCACTGCTTACAGCAGTTTGCCAAGTACCGACGTGAAAAAAGGTTTGCTGCATGAAAGAATACAGAATCAGGACTTGGCAGATAAAAGGTATTGTTTCTGTCTATGATAAAATTAATGCAAAAATATGCTAAGGTGTATTTAGATATAAGGAAGATCTATGCAGCAGCCCTGTATCCCTTTCATTACCAAAACACTTGCGTATTTGATTGACAATGCCCTTATTACAAGCTAAAATATGGTCAGTACAAAAAAATGTAAATTTACTGAAAAAAAAGCTTGCATTTTATCGTAGCTTCTGGTATATTAAACAAGTCGCTAAGATATATGGTTCATTGGTCAAGCGGTTAAGACGTCGCCCTCTCACGGCGAAAACAGGGG
>ERZ772892.3516-NODE-3516-length-11292-cov-20.256830_pt1 | contig 11292 bp, 10 predicted proteins | sample MGYA00512126_ERZ772892 | MGnify/ENA primary metagenome ERZ772892 (study PRJEB29015, sample SAMEA2737697) | human gut metagenome | biome: human gut; feature: human-associated habitat; material: faeces | place: China | collected 2012 ... | reverse complement strand
TTCTGTCTGTCACAACTTATCCTCTGACATGGGGCAGCCTTGACGGTGTCACGGCAACAAAGACGGTAAATTACGGCTATGACGACACCAACTGGAGGGACAAGCTGACCTCCTATGACGGTCAGGCTATCACCTATGATGAGATAGGCAATCCGCTGTCTTACAGAGGGTACACTCTCACTTGGCAGAACGGCAGACAGCTGGCGACGCTCAGCGGCAACGGAGTAACTGCAAGCTACACCTACGATGTTGACGGACTGAGAACATCCAAAACCGTCAACGGTGTTAAGCATGAGTACTACTATGTCGGAAACACCTTGCAGTATGAGAAGTTCGGCACGACAGAGCTGTGGTTCTTCTATGATGCCGACGGCAACCCCTCCGGTATTCGCTACAAGAACGGCAGCACTACAACCGACTACTACTTTGTCTGCAACTGGCGCGGAGATGTTATCCGCATTTACGACGGTGCAGGTGCGGTTGTTGCCAACTACAACTATGACGCTTGGGGAAAAGTAATTTCTGTTACCGATGCCAATGGTGCGGCGATTACAGATTCGACACACATCGCCAATGTTAACCCGCTTCGCTATCGTGGGTATTATTATGACTCTGAGACTGGATTCTACTATGTATCCAGCCGTTATTACGATCCTGAGATCGGTCGGTGGATCAATGCGGATAATCAAATAGCGGGTATCGGCGGAGAAGTTTTGGGATACAATTTGTTTGCATATTGTACGAACAATCCTATCAATATGTCCGATCCGTCCGGCAACTGGCCAAAATGGTTAAAAGCAGCAGCGAATTGGGTAAACAACAATATTGTTAAACCAATAAAGAAAATTCTATCTTCGTCAAAGCAAGGCAATGTAGTAACTGCATCTTCTCACGATGCTAATCGTCGTCCATACAGAGGGAAACCTGGAAGTACTTACAAAGCACCTAATGGAGATTCAAGAACTTATGGGCCGGATGGCACTCCAGAACACGATTATGACCATGATGACCATGGACGACCAGATAAGCACCCTCATGATTCTAATGGCGGCCATAATCACGATTGGAAAAATGGCGTTAGAGGTCCTGCATATAGTATTGTTTGGAAACCTATTGCAGGAGTAGCGTTATTGACTGTTTGCGTAATTGGAATCGTTGCTGTAGCCGCAGATAATGTTACGGGAATTGGTGCTTTTGATGATTTTTTGCTTGGACCGCTAAGTGCAGGTGCTGAAGAAGGCTTAATTTTAATATTTGGATAATTATAGAAAGAGAGCATTATATGTGGAAAATAATTAGCACTAACGATGAAATATTGATGTTTATGAAAAAAATATGCTATTTTCACGATAGCTGTATAAAAGAAATCAGCTATATAAGTGGTGCATATGTTGATGAAAATCTTTCAATGTATCCTTTGAACAATCGTAGAGTTTTACGAGTTGCAATTCAACGACAAAGCGAAAAGGACTCTATGATAGAGATGGAATTTCAAGGGCTAAAGCATCTTGCACTTAATCCTTTTGACGAAAATTATACCTGTGAAATATTAGGTTCAACAATGATTATTAAAGATGGAGATATTTACTGGTGTGATAGTGGCAATTTGTCAGAAGCTGATTTAGATGATTATACAGGTACCTTAATTTGCGCTTCAAAGCTTAAATGGCGTTCCGTTAAGAATCATATGGGCAAAAAAGAATTTTATTGTTCTACCGTCTAAGGGTGAATGCATATTTTGGCAAACCCCACATTTGGTTATCCAAATGTGGGGCTGCCAGGATATCCTTATATGAGAAGTTCGGTACGACAGAGCTGTGGTTCTTCTATGATGCCGACGGCAACCCCTCCGGTATTCGCTACAAGAACGGCAGCACTACAACCGACTACTACTTTGTCTGCAACTGGCGCGGAGATGTTATCCGCATTTACGACGGTGCAGGTGCGGTTGTTGCCAACTACAACTATGACGCTTGGGGCAATGTAATTTCTGTTACCGATGCCAATGGTGCGGCGATTACAGATTCAAACCACATCGCCAATGTTAACCCGCTTCGCTATCGTGGATATTATTACGATTCTGAGTCGGGATTGTATTATCTCCAGAGCAGGTATTATGATCCGGCGGTTAAGAGATTTATCAATGCAGATGGATATGTTTCGACTGGCACAGGGGCACTTGGATATAACATGTTTGCTTATTGTTTGAACAATCCAGTGACTTTAAGTGATCCGACTGGTCGTTCTGTGTGGATAATTTTAGGCATTATTGTTCTTTGCGCAACCGTTGGGGGAGTTTTAGGTTACGCATCTAATGAAAAGTTGATTGATAAGCCTAAGTCATCACAAAACAGTTCAAAGAATAACAATCAAATCAATTCTAACAAAAATTATTCGAAAGAAAAAGCTGGTAATTCAAATGGAAGCGTTTCACGTAATCAAAGTAGAGGTTCGAAATCATATGATACAGAAACGCCCAAACTATCATCAAAAGATAGAGCAATGAACACTTTTATTGGCGCAACACTTGGAATGGCTGTAGGTGGAGCGGCAATTGCATTAATTGGCGTTGGATGTACACTAGCGGGAGTTGGATGCCTTGGTGTAACGGGAGTACGAGCTGCTGCAATCGGATGTTTAGCCTTTAATGCGGAAGCTATCATTTTTGCTCCGTTTTATGGTGTTGAGCTAGAACCAATTGATTGGGATTACGGATATTAATTGGAACTTAACGATTATATTCGAACCTAAATGAAAGGAGTTTAAGGTGCATGATTGAATTTAACGGATATCTTACGGGAGTATCAGAGAAATTCTTTTTTAAAAAGTATGTTACTTATATGCAAAACGCATTTATTTTTGGTTTGGTAATGGTATTGCCTTTGATTTTTATGCTGATGAGAATTTTTCAGACATTTTCAATATTTTACGGATATTGTGCGGTTTTTGCATATGCCATGATAGCGGTTCGCATTAAAACCCCAAAGGGAAGAAAAGAAATAACTCCTAAAAGAATATATGTTATAGATAATAATCTCATTTGTATTTCCGATAAACAAAGCGAGAGCAGAGGTGTCGAGTTAGTAAAAACAGCTTATGACTACGGGGAGTTCTACTTCTTGTCATTTCCGATGGGAAAGAAAAGCGGAAACTTCGTTTGTCAAAAAGATTTGCTCACACAAGGAACTCTCGAAGAATTTGAAAAACTGTTTGACGGCAAGATAGTGAGAAAATATTAAAATTTACTGCGGCCGGGAAATTTGCTTGTTTGCAACAATTTGAAGCAACTATAAGACTACCCTCAAAAAGCTAAATGCTTTTTGAGGGTTAGTTTATTTGTCAATTGTTGTTTACTGTGATTTCCCGTTCTTATATAATATGTGTCATCACGATTTTATATAGGAGATGTTATGATGGGAGAGTTAAAAAAGAATATTGAAAAATTTTTAGATGATTGTAGGTATATGAGGGGACTGAGCGAAAAAACATTGAAAGCATATACCATAGATTTGAATCAATTTTTAATATTTTGCATTGATAAGCCATGGAATAGTAGGGAGACATTAGAGGAATATATAAAAGAGTTATATATAAAGTATAAACCCAAAACTGTAAAAAGAAAAATTGCTTGTCTCAAAACATACTTCCATTACTTGGAAAATAGTGATTTAATTTTATCAAGTCCATTTAATAAAATATCTATTAAACGCCGCGAACCGTTTGTTTTGCCGAAGGTTATTCCAACTCCGGTGCTTGCCCAAATTCTTGAAACCGCGTATATGAAGTACAGTGAACCCTATCATACTGAATATTATTATAAGTGTATAACTAGAGATATTGCAGTTTTGGAGTTGCTGTTTTCAACGGGTGTTAGGGTACAGGAACTGTGCAATCTGAAAATATCTGACGTGGATCTCAGAGATAGGTATATAAAAGTTAATGGGAAAGGATCCAAAGAGAGATATATTCAATTAGCTAATAAGGATGTTGTTTGTGCTTTGAGACGATATCAAAAAGAATACTGCGACGAAATTAGGGCAAATGAATGCTATTTTATAAACAACAGAGGAAATAAACTTTCAGAACAGTCGGTGCGCTTTATGGTCAATAAATACACCAAACTTGTTGATGCTAATTTGCATATAACTCCGCATATGTTTCGTCATACAGTAGCAACACTTTTATTAGAGGAGGATGTTGATATTCGATATATTCAGGAATTCCTTGGACATAGCTCAATCACTACAACACAAATTTATACGCATGTAAGTCTCAACGCCCAGAAAAAAATATTTGCAAAAAAGCATCCGAGAAATAAACTGAAAATAAAAACGGATATATGACGGCAAATGGGTTACTTGAAACTGGTTCTAAAGTTAACTCTATTTTTAGACGGTAGCATTTAAACACAAAGGGGTATATTGATAAAGTTAAAATCCGGACTATTAAATCAATTTTAATAGTCCGGATTTTTGCTTTAAGATATAAGTGTGCTTACTTATACTTAGAAAAAATGTCGACATCAAACCGAATTTTTTTCTATAAATCAACCAGAAATCGTTCGGATGATCATTCAAGAATCTACTAAATTCGACCTTGGATTGGTATACATGTTTTAACAGTATTTCAAATACTGACTTTTGCATAACTTCCTAGAACGTCTAATTATGTTATCGCTAATTGTATGATAATATCTAATTATCTATTATGGAGAAAAAGTTATGAATGAAAAGACAAATGATGTTTTACAATTTTTTAATGAAAATCAAGAGGGCTTTACAGTTTATGTTGTTGAACGTCGTTTTGCTGTTGAAAGAGGGCACGAATTTTTTAAATCATATAATGGAAGTGAGCACTATATAAAAACTGAGTCCGAAATAAGATTAATGCTTAACAAAATTCTAAAGTATGTTCAAAGAAGCATTCCTAATATAGCAGACCTTATTGATGCAACCCTTATCTCAAAAAACAAATTAAGCATTTTAGAATTACTCAATGCCTTAAATAAACTTTTTTTCACAAACGAACATCAAGCAGCTGGAATAGATGTTATAGACCCGATTATTATAGAAGAGGATGCTATCTCTCCTAAATATATATCACAAATTATATCATTACATAAACATAGTATACTGAGACCTGTAATTATAATTATACTCAAGGACAATAATTTTGAAAGAGCAAAAAATATATTGAACACTTGCCCTCATGGTTTAAATGTAAAATTTATTAGAAACAGTGGTGAAACAGAAATAATAAAAATAATTAATACCGGCGCCTTGGATGTTGAAGGATTTTTAGACGCTTTTTCAAGACAATGTTTTAGTACATGTTCACAAACAAAAAGAAACATCCTCATTAACAATGAATGGTCAAAAAATTCTATTATAAATTCTTTCGCACCTTCCATTTTAAAAATAAGAACAAATCTACTGTATGATGAAAAAGATGAAGCGATTCCAATAATATCCAATATGATTAATGAGTTGGAATCTTTGGCTGCAAACAATATCTATGATGAAAAATTAATTGAAGGCCTTTTATGTACATTAAAGTTAATGAATGTATATGCAAATGATTCACCAAATCATGAACTAAGGGATGCGTTCGAGTTAGCAAGAGATTTGGATAACGAACTTCTTTTAGCTCATGTTTTTAGATATGTAGACTTTTTTAAAAAAATGGATAGAAAAAGAAAAGTTGATTGTTTGGAAAAAGCAAAAACTATTTTTGTTAAGAATAAAGTCGAAGATCATGCAATTTATTGTGAAAACAACAAGCTAATCCAACAGTTCTATTCGCCAAAAATAAAAACACGTGATTTTAAAAAAATGCACGAAGAGGCTATACATAATGTTCCAGGATTAGTAGGTATGTCAATTATCTGTAATAACACGGGTGTTTCATATCTTTATACAGGCAATCCCGAATCAGCTGTCGAATATTTCGATAAAGGAATGGACTATGCTGAAGATCATCCGATACAATACTTTGGATTAAAATGCAACAAATTAATTGCATTAGACTATGGTTTGAATGATATAGAAGAAAAAGTAATAAGGCGAACTATAAGCGAAATCATTGATAATTTTGGAATAGAGTCTTTTTCATTTATCACTGCAAACTATTTATTAAATTTGCTTGCAATTGTATTGAGACAAATACCAAAATCTTACAGGTCAATAGTAAATGATTATCCAATATTTGAAATAATAAACAACGCTATTAAAATAAACCAATTAGGTTCTGGTAGTTTAACAACACAACTATCTGCTTTATCATTACATTATAATCAATTTAGTGTTGATAAGATTGCTAAATTAAGATCACCTAATTCACAAATTTCTGGAATTCGAGAAATGTTTATAAAATCGAACAGCTACAATCCCACAATATTCAATGCTTGGCTTTAAAATTCGCTATAATAGCGTTAGAAAGAATAAATCCAGTCAAAGAAGCATGTTTGACGCAAGAGAAGTATAGATCCATACATTTTTTCATAGAATAATTATCTGATAATGCTTCTAATGATGTGTGAAAATTAATGTTTTTCTTTATTGTAGGCATTGGGTTTATTTCTAAGAAAAAAAGATCGGAATGATTGATGTTTTTTTCTTTTTTACATTTGAGTTCACTTATTGAATCACATTTTATACGTGCATCTATTCTACAATAAGTATTAATCAAAAGAGCCTTTGCCATACCAATGTATACTTCTTTAGCTTCATCGCTAAGGTTTACACAAATTTTTTCATAGCCGTTGTGTTGAGCTTTTTCTTTTTCGCCAAGAAACCAATTGTTATCTTCGCTTTCTGGAAAGTATACAATTGCAGGTAAAACCTCAAGGTCATCAACTAATGGGTTGTACATTATAGGTGTGGTAATATCAAAGCCATTTATAAATTCTTGGTATACATATGATTTGTAACTTTCAATATGTTTTTTGTCTGGACTACGTACAACGCCTACACTGCTTCCAAACCCTATTGGCCTAAAAATACCAGTTTTATCACTAATGTCTAATTGTTTAGGAAGATTCATTCCTTTAGCTGTTGCGATAAGGTTTGAATACAATTTGTTTTCTCCCGTAAGTGCTATGTTTGCATCACAAGGAATACATGGAATGTCAAGAAAGCTACAAGTTGCAGGAACCAATCCCAATGTTGATAAAGAAATTGTTCCGTTGCATAAATTTACAACAAAATCAGTATGAGGTAATGATTTATTCATCGCTTTAAACACAAAGGTTCTTACATCCATTACTAATGGAAAGCACCCTAGTTCTTCAATTGCTGTTATCCAATCAGAAATAACATCACCTTTCCAGGCATCATATTGCTTCATGCCTCTTTCTTGTTCTCCTCTATAGGAATACACAAGGATAATGGTTTTTCCTTTGAGTCTTTCTAATGTTGCATAATACATGTTTGTGTTCATAACTTTTCCTCCATAATAGATAATTAGATATTATCTGTTGTTTATTTCAATATTTTTGTAACAGTTTAAAACAAAATACCTAAAAAGATTTTGATGAAACCTACAATACGCTCTTAGTGAGCGTGATATACGACGTGCGATTTTTGATAAGGTGAAAAAACAGTAGAATATAGCAGAACATTCAAATATATAGTGTGCGTTTTTGGAAAAGGTTACACTTTTTATTGAAAAAATTTGTATTTTATAAAATTTTTTATGCGGCGATATTTGGCAAGATACCGCACCAGTGCGGTGGACAGGCTGCTTTCTTCGATTTTCGCCCTTGGCTTGTAGACCCCGGCGAGGGAGAGCAGGTTTTCGTTACGCCAGTCTTTGCCGTCCAACTTTTGCAGTGTCCCGTAGGACAGCAGATCCACTGCTGACTCAAACAGGTGGAGCGTGTCGCTTGCGGTCGATGCAGGGCTTCCAAAGGAATAGTGCTTATCGCTGCCGTTGGCGTCCCAGATGAAGTCCGAGCCGATCCCTCACTGGTTGGCATAGCGGGGCTTGCCGTCCGCATCCATACCGACGAACACCACATTGTGATAGGGATAGCTCTCGTAAAGGCGGCCGGTCTTGATGCAGAAGTCGATCAACTCATAATCGATGCCCCTGCGGTGCAGGTATTCGACGGCATGGGTGGCGCTGCGGTTGACCTGTGGCAGAAGTAGCACTTTTTCTTTCGGCGCTTTCGAAGCCGGGGCAAAGGCAGGCGGTGCCGCTGACAGATTCCCCATAATGGTTTCGACTGCCTGCGTAAAGGGCATCTCTTTGACCTTAACGAGATAATCCGGTGTTGAGTAGCCGCCAATCCCGCGAAAAAATCATCACCATTTTCCGTTGGAATTTTAAGATTGTCGCGTTTAAGGGTTCAGTCTATGCAGCCACCGAAATGTACCAGCTCTTGTGGTTTATAAAGTTCGCAGATATGTGGACTGTGCCCCCCATCTCCGGCGAGATATATGGCATATGTTTCCCCTCAGTTCTGACATAAAAATAGCCGAGGAGTTTTCGAAATGAAAACCTCTCAGCTGTGTAAGTTATTTGATATGTATAATCAGATGATCTTGGAGTCGAAATCACGCTCATATTTTCTTTTTTCGGGACAACTATCACAAGGAATCCAATTCAGTTTGCCTGAGAACAGACTTTGATTTGTTGTAAACAGTCGCTGAATCTCTTGCCTTATTCTTTCAGATAAATTGCCGGAAAACCTTGGACCAGCTACAATTTCTATAGAATCTATAAGATCGTCTGGAAGTTCGATTGCCAATCTATCGCACCTTATACTTTTATCCACTATAGCGAGCACTCTAACTTCACGTTCATATTCCCAGGCCATGTCTTTAATGTAGCCTACCAAATCTGGTAAATGAGGTGTGTTTTTTAATAGCTTATTCTCTGCTTTCCCGCATATCATAATTTCATCAGATTTATATTGCACGGAATCAGCATTGGTATATGCAACACGCACAATGGATAATTTCTTATAGGGAATAGCTGACCTTTCCAATATTGGCTTTTGGTTTTCAAGACAAAATACAGGGTAAATTGTTTTAGTGTTTTTTATCCAATTTCTGAATGTTGCAACTGGTATGCGGATCAACACGCCATCTTCCCATGGTTGAGCATACATTGACCACATAGCGATACTTTCGCTTGAATTGTACATGAAACTCGCAAAGAACACAGCGTTGAGTTCCTGGAATTCTAAAATGTTTTTAAACTCAAGTCCGTCATTCATGGCCTGGGGGGAGTTTAACCACCAGGATCTGCTGTTAATTATTGATACGACATTGGATAATTTAGTATAGTGATATACATATTGAGTACCATTGTTCTTGGTAGGGGTTAATCGTTTGCCACTATTACTGAGATAAGCAATCAAATCTTGCGGTGAATTTATTTTACTGAAATTCGTTGCTGCTGTCTTTTCCTTCATTTTGATTACATCTTTCCGATTCTTTGAAATTCAATATTTTTCACTTAGCAGAAAATCTGCCAGATGCACGATTTTGACCCCATTGATATTGCCTGCGGCCAGTTCGTCCAGCGTTACGACATATTTCGGGTAATGGTCTTTGATCTCCAGCAGGTTGGCAACCTCCCGGTCGGATTCCTCCGGCAGATTGCGGCATACCTGCACATAGATCCGCTCGTCCCGTCGCACAGCCACGAAGTCGATCTCCTTGGTGGCGTTTTTGCCGATATACACATCATAGCCCTTCCGCCGAAGCTCAAAGTACACAATGTTCTCCAGCATGGCGGCAACGGATTTTGGGTTGAAGCCCATCATGCAGTATTTGAGAGAAGCGTCCGCAAGATAGAATTTCTCCTGCGTTTTCAGGACGGTCTTGCCCTGCATATCGTACCGCTGACAACGATAGATCACAAAAGCTTTTTCCAGCCATTCCAGATAATTATAGACCGCTTCCACGGAGAGGGAGCGTCCTTCGCCTTTCATGAATTTCACGATGGCGTTGGCAGAAAAAGTCTTGCCTACATTCTCTACAACATACTTTACTACACGGTTGAATAGGTCAAAGTTTGTGATATTGTGCCGCTTGGTGATGTCGCTGGTGATAACGGAATTGTAGATACCCTCGACAATCTGATAGGATGAACGTTCATCGAAGTTTCCGAGCGCGACGATAGGAAAACCGCCCATGCGGATATACTCATTTAAGAGTTCTTTCGGCGTGCGACTGTCGTGCTTCTTAAACTCCATATATTCGGCAAAGGACAGAGTAAAAACGGGAATGGAGATATAGCGCCCCGTCAGATAGGTGGAGATCTCACTGGACATCAGCTTGGAGTTGGAGCCGGTCACATAAATGTCTGTATTGGAATCCTCCAGCAGACTGTTGACTGCTTTTTCCCAGCCATCCACCTCCTGCACTTCATCCAGCAGAAGATAGTAGCGTTCATTGTCGGTCATTTTCTCTTTTATATCCCGGTACATTTGCTTGGCGGTTATGCTGTCGTCCAGCTCCTCCGAAGTGTAGCGCAACTGGATCACATGGTCTGCTGCAATGTCACTGTCGATCAGGTCGTCTTTCAACATATCCAAAATGGTCGACTTCCCGCAGCGACGGATCCCGGCAAGGATCTTCACCAGCGGAACATCCCGATAGGTTTTAAGCATATCCAAATAGTATGGCCTAACGATCATGGTATCGCCTCCTTACTATTAGTATAGCCAAAAACGTCAACCCGGTCAACAGTTTTTGCTGAAATTTAAGAAAAACTTTTTAAGCAAAATGAGTTTTTTGCCTGTTGTGCGTTTTTTGCCAACAAAAAAGTGTAGCGAATTTTTCTGCACAACCTCTGTCGCCCAATTCATTTATATCGCTTTGGCTTTTGAGAGAGATAAGTGCGGCATTGGTATGTCTGCGGAAGTAAATGTGCTGCCGCTCCATGTCATCAATTGGACGGGCAAGGTTCAGAAGCCCGCCGCTCTTCTATGGCCATGCGAATCCTGTCGTTGTCAAAAATGCGTATATTGGTTTTTATACTTTCAGGAAAAACAATAAAAGGATCGTAAAAGGCAGTACAAAAGAATCAGAGATTTGTGTAAAAGCGAATTTCGCATTTTGTTTAAAATGTTGAAATTTTTTATTTTTTGATACACTCAACTAAATTGACAAATCTTTTTTTCAGCAGAGTTTAACGCGTTTTGATTTTCGTGCAATACATTGCATGGTGCCTACTTTAAATAATATTTTGAAGATTAAACCCGTAAGAAATCTGCGAAGGTGTTTAAAAAGGACTGGTGAAAATGCATAATTGTACTTAAATATATTGCCAAAATTGCCG
>ERZ772892.3515-NODE-3515-length-11293-cov-2.118615_pt1 | contig 11293 bp, 10 predicted proteins | sample MGYA00512126_ERZ772892 | MGnify/ENA primary metagenome ERZ772892 (study PRJEB29015, sample SAMEA2737697) | human gut metagenome | biome: human gut; feature: human-associated habitat; material: faeces | place: China | collected 2012 ... | reverse complement strand
GCGCTGTCGGAGGATTTTTGCTTTACCGCTTTGTCGGATGCGGCTGGCCGGCATTTTCCAAACCCATTGAAGCGCCTGCCGTTGTGGAGAGGCATGATAACAGCTACGGAATGAACCGCACGGACATCCGGGATGGCTACGGCATCAACGAGTCCATCATCCGCAAGGCAGCGGCGGACGGCATCGACACGGTGGTGGTCTCGCTGGGCGGAGACGGTGCGCTGTTCGTGAAGAAGGATACGACGCTGCGCGGCAAGGGGCTGCATGTGCCGGTGCGCAGTACTGTGGGTGCGGGTGACGCCATGATGGCCGCCATGTGCTACGGTGCGCTGAAGGAGCTGCCCTTTGAGGAAACTTGCAGACTTGCTATGGCCGTCAGCGCGGCGGCTGTGACCTGCGCCGGGACGGAAGCACCCGCCCGGGAGCAGGTGGATGAGCTGCTGAAGCAGGTAGAGCTTGAGGTACTGGACGTACTGTAAATAGTAGGAAAGGAAGGCAACCATTTCATGAAAACGAAGGCGCTGCGCCTATATGGCGCGAACGATTTGCGGCTGGAGGAGTTCGAGCTTCCCGAAATCAAGGACGACGAGATTCTGGCGGAGGTCATTTCCGACAGCATCTGCATGTCTACCTATAAGTGCGCTACGCTGGGCGCGAAGCATAAGCGCGTGCCGGACAATGTGGCGGAGAACCCCGTCATCATGGGTCACGAGTTCGCGGGCAACATCGTCAAGGTCGGCAAGAACCATCAGGATAAGTTCAAGCCGGGCATGAAGTTTACCCTTCAGCCCGCGCTGAACTACAAGGGCACCATGTGGTCTCCCGGATATTCTTATCACGACTTCGGCGGCGACTGCACCTATACCATCATCCCGCACGAGGTGATGGAGCTGGGCTGTCTGCTGGAATACAAGGGCGACGCGTATTTCGAGGCCTCGCTGGCGGAGCCCATGAGCTGCTCTATCGGCGCGTTCCATGCGGCGTTCCATACCAAGATGGGCGTGTATCACCATGAGATGGGCGTGAAGGCTGGCGGCAAGATGGCCATTCTGGCGGGCGCCGGCCCCATGGGCATGGGCATGATCGACTATGCGCTGCATGGCGACCGTCAGCCCGCTCAGCTGGTAGTGACGGACATTAACGAGGATCGTCTGGCACGTGCCCGTGAGCTGTTCACCGAGGAGGACGCGGCGAAGCAGGGCGTGAAGCTGACCTTTGTCAATACGAAGGATATGGCCGATCCCGCAGCGTACTTGAAGGAGATTTCTGACGGCGGCTTTGACGACGTGTACGTGTACGCGCCCATCAGCTCCGTGGTGGAGCAGGCCTCCGATATTCTGGGCCGTGACGGCTGCCTGAGCTTCTTTGCGGGCCCCACGGATAATAAGTTCAGCGCCAAGCTGAATTTCTATGACGTACACTACAACTCCACCCATGTGATCGGCACCACCGGCGGCAATACGGCGGACATGATCGAGTCCCTCGAACTGACGGCGGCGGGACGCATCCATCCCGCCGTCATGGTGACGCACGTGGGCGGCCTGAACTGCGCGGGCGAGACCACGCTGAATCTGCCGAAGATTCCCGGCGGCAAGAAGCTGATCTACACCCAGATCGAACTGCCCCTGACGGCAATCGCCGATTTCGGCAAACTGGGCGAAACAGATCCGCTGTTTGCAAAGCTTGACGAGATCACCAAGCGCCACAACGGCCTATGGAGCGCGGAAGCGGAAAAGTATCTGCTGGCCAACAAATAAATTTTTGAAATAAAATAGGAGTGAAACACTTATGGCAGAAGGCGTATTGATGCCCAAGGAAGGCATAACAGTCGAATCTTGCATCATTGGCGAGTGGAAGAAGAATGTCGGCGATGCAGTCAACGTCGGCGATATCCTCTTCACCTATGAGACCGACAAGGCGGAGTTCGAATGCGAATCCACCGCAGCCGGTACCCTGCTTGAAAAATTCTACGAAGACGGCGACGAGGTTCCGTGCCTGGTCAACGTCTGCGCCATCGGCAATCCCGGTGAGGACACCTCCGCGCTGAAGAACGCGCCCGCAGCCTCCGCTGCTCCCGCTGCCGCTGCAGCAGAAGCGCCCAAGGCGGCTGCTCCCGCTGCCGCAGCTGCTCCCGCGGGTCCCTGCGCGCAGGCCGTTATCATGCCGAAGGAAGGCATCACGGTCGAGTCCTGCATCATCGGCGAGTGGAAGAAAGACGTCGGTGATTCCGTCAATGTCGGCGATGTCCTCTTCTCTTACGAAACCGACAAGGCGGAGTTCGATTGCGAGTCCACCGCGGCCGGCACGCTTCTTGCAAAATTCTATGAAGACGGCGACGAGGTTCCGTGCCTTGCAAACGTCTGCGCCATCGGCAATCCTGGCGATGCGTTTGAGTTCCTGAAGCCCGGTGCAGAAGTTCCGGCTCCCGCAGCTGCTCCTGCCGCAGAAGAAGCGGCCCCCGCAGCTGTTGCCGCGCCTGCCGCCGCAGCCGAGTTCAAGGCTATTTCTCCGCGCGCCATGGCTAAGGCTGTCGCAAACAATGTCAACCCGGCTCTCGCCACCGGCACCGGCCCCAACGGCCGCATCATCGAACGCGATATTGACAAGCTGCTCGCCTCCGGCGCAGCCGCTGCATATGCTGCTCCCACCGCAGCTGCTCCCGCAGCCGCTGAATTTGAAGACGTCAAATGGAGCCCCGTGCGCAAGGCAACGGCCAAGTCCATGACCAAGAGCCTTTCCACTATGGCGCAGCTTACGCAGCAATATTCCTTCGATGCGACCCAGATTCAGGCCTACCGCGCTATGCTCAAGCCGCTCGACGCGCCCATGGGCAAGGTCAGCCTGAATGACATGGTCATGTTCGCCGTTGCAAAGACCATCAAGTCCTGCCCGGATCTGAACGCCAACGTCCTCGAAGAGAACGTCGTCCGTCACTTCAACACCGTCAACCTCGGCTTTGCCTGCGATACCCCGCGCGGTCTGATCGTCCCCACAATCTTTAACGCCGACCAGATGACGCTGCTCGAACTCTCCATGGAAGCCAAGAGACTTGCGGCAGAGGCCCGCGAAGGCAAACTCAGCCCCGATTACATGTCCGGCGCGACCTTCACCATCTCCAACATCGGCTCGTTCGGCTGCGAGGCGTTCACGCCCGTGATCAACCCGCCTCAGACCGGCATTCTCGGCGTCTGCAACATCCAGACGAAGATCAAGTCCGCGAAGGACGGCGTCATCGAGACGTACCCGGCCATGGGCCTGTCTTTGACCTTCGATCACAGAGTCATCGACGGCGCACCCGCTGCGCGCTACATGGGCGAACTGTGCAAGAGCCTTGAGAACTTCATGACGCTGCTTGCCAAGTAAGAGAAAGGAAGGACGAAATTATGCCGAAATCTTTGTATATCGATCCTGTAAAAGTCCGCGAGCCCGGCTATATCCACTTTGAAGATAGGGATGCGCATTTTCCTGCAATTCTATGATTCTTTTCTGGTATTTTCTGCATAATATGAAGTAAATCAGCAAGAGTAATAGAACACCAATACCCAGCATTCCGGCTACTGTATCACCGTAATATCCACTCTTTACTGCCTGTGCAAGCGGTGTCGCTTCATCTTCAATTTGTACGATTCGATAACCTGTCAAAATCACAGGTATGGAATATAACATGCCGCTCATCTCGACCGCCTCCGTTATTTCTTAGTCTCTATCTATAAAGACTACTTATCCATGAAAAACGGCTCACATTTTTCGATATTTTTTTCAGGAATTCCTACCGGTCTGCTTCCGGAAATTTTCATCGCATAAATTTACTTTTTATGGGAAATCCGATATAATGGTGATATAGATTTTCACACAAAGGAGACTGTTATGCAAAAAAGCTTCATACGGCATATTTTTACTGTAAGTATATTGTCCTGTTGTCTGTTATTCGGAGGATGCAGTCAGAATTCTGACGGAGAGGATACATCCTCCGCCACGACTGCTTCCACCTCCCCGTCTGAGACTGTTGCCGCCCTGCCTGCCGATGTTTCCCCGGATTCCGATACGTCTGCCATAGAATCCACTTCGGAGGATACCAGAGCACTCACCCTGTCGGTAGTCAATATGTGTGGCATCGAAGTCGGTATGGTAGCGGTCATTGATCCCGTGACCGGGGAACAGGTAAATCTGGATTCCCTGTCGGATCAGGAATCGATCTCTATGGAAGCAGACTGGCCCTCCTCTGTCAAAGAGTTCCAATGGGCTCTCTACAATACTGACGGTGAATTATGCGTTGAGGGGACAACCGATATCAGCAGTGCCCAGACCACAGTGACTCTTCTGCTGACCGGAGACGGTGATCTGGAAAAAGTCGAAGAGCTCTTCGAGTAATTTTCTTTCCAAGGTCTAAAAAACGACATCCACCGGGGAAATCCCGATGGATGTCGTTTTTGTTATCTTTTATTCTTCGATATCTCCTGCATTTTCTGCCTGAGCCTTCAGCTTCTTCTCATTGTGCTTCTTGTACATTTCATATCCGGTTGCACCGAGGATCAAAATGATCAGCCACCACCACCAGGACATCTTTGCCTGTTCGCTCTCTACGGCAACATCTGCCAGGGGAACTGCTTCGTCTGCAATATTCACTGCTTCTTCCGCCTTAGGTGCTTCCTCTGCTGTCTTCTGGGTGTCTTCCTCAACATTTGCTGCAAGAGGTGCTGCTTCATCAGCAATCTGCGTCACGCCCTGTGCCGCTGCCTGATTCTGGGTCACTACTGTTGCCTGTGCCACCGGTGCGGGTGCCAGAACAATCGGGTTAACAACAGTCTCTCCGGTATCGCTGCTGCCGCCTGCGGGAGCTGCCGGTGTGGGTGCAGGAGTCAGACGATCGATCACCTTATCCAGCTCTCCGCCTGCCTCATCCAGGCTGCCCAGAATCTCCTTCAGAGTATCTTCTGCATCCTTTTTGTTCTGTTCAGCCACGGCCAGCTTTCCTTCCAGTTCCTTCAGAGCTCCAAGGTTACTGGTTCTGTTACTCTTCAGAGCTTCGATCTCTGCCTTCAGCACATCTACCTTGCCCTGTGCATCTTCCACCTTACCCTGTGCGTCCTGTGCATCCTGTAACAGCTTCTGATACTTTTGGGTCAGAGCCTTGGCATCATCTACGAATTTACGATAGGCTTCATCCTTTTGGGTGAGCTTAATGTTGCCCTGAATATAGTTCAGGTTCTGGATGATCTGACCGGTCAGCACCTCTGCATTTGCATAAGTCTCAGTTCTGACAGCAGTATTGGTTGTGGTCTCTCCGGTTTTCTCCAGATAATCAATCTCATAGGAATAGCTGGTATGAGCAATGGTATCGGTTGCTGTGGTCTTCACATTGTACACACCGGTTGCGCCACTTGCTATTGCCTGTGCAAGTGCTGCATCCTGTACCGCATTCTGTGCAGCCTCTGCGGTGGTCTTCTCATCGGTCTTGACGCTGACACCTGCTACATAGCGGATGGTTGCCTTACCGAGCTTCCAGTCATCCCAGGTAGCGCTGACGAAAATACCGCCATCTGCCTCGACTGCCTTTCTGGCTGCATCTTCCAGCTTCTTGTTCGTAGTTTCTCCATTACCAAACAGAGCCTTGATGTCATTCCAAAGGGAACCGAAGGTACTCTGGTCTACTGTCTTCTTAGTGACCTTTGCGTAGGTTGCGGATACGGTACCGGATACGAGGAAGTCGGAATCATCATACCAGTGATCTTCTGTATAGCCGGTTACCTTAAGATCACTGCTTACACCGATCAGGTATAAGTCGTCATCATCGTTAATCTTGTTGCTTAACGCCTTCTCCTGCTCTTTCGTAACCTTTGCTACTGCTTCTTCCTCTGTTCTTACACCATAATCCGTCTTTTTATCTGTATGCTTCCATTCAACCTCTTTATCCTTCACATCCACAGTCTTCGTAAAGGTAGGAATGTAGGTTCCGTTACCGGTATAAGTATAATCCGTTTTTTCTGTTCCTGTAACGGTTACATCCTTGCCGGCAGCGTCCTTCAAATCCTTTTCCTTTGCAGCAGCTGCAGCATCTCTCTCTGCCTCTGTCTGGTACTGTTCGGAAGAAGTGAATTTTGCATCGGTATAGGTGATGGTGGTCACATCAGCGGTCACGGTCTTGATCAGGTTGCCGTTCTCATCCAGTTTCCAGGATTCCTTCTCGGTAGCCTCATTTACATCAGTATCAACCTCGCCGTTTTCGGTCTTCTGGTTATTGTCAGAAATAATGATACTCTCGGTTCCGTCGTTCTTGATCACTTTCTTTCCATCTACTGCAATAATGGTTCCGTCTTTCAGACCTTTTTCCACTTCGGAAACAGTGATAGTATCCCCGTTTCCCTTCACATACTGATCCGGATTGGTCTCCTGCGCCGTCTTCCAGTTTACTTCCTCAATTCGCTTCTCAAAGATCACGATATTGTCCTTGGAAGTCTGTTTGTCATCCATCACATAATTGTAATACTTTGTCTGCTTATTACCATTCTCATCGGTATAGGTTACTTCAAAATAATTCTTGGTATTATTGTCTTCACCCTGTCTGCGGACAACCTTAATATCATCGGCAGTGATCTTCTGTACCTCGGGCAGATAGTAGTTCTGCATAATGGAAATGAAAAGCTGATCCTCATTTTTCCAGTTCAGTCCATTGTCGCCCTGGGTCAGGGCTTCCTTATCTGCAATATCCAGAGCACCTGCCGCAGAGGTATCCACTGCAGCCTTTGCAGCCTCCAAAGCCTTTGCCAGTGCTTCTGCATTTGCCTGCGCTGCTGCCAGCTCATCTGCTGCCGCCTCAGCGTTCGCATCTGCTCTGTTTACAGCCTCCTCATAAGCCTTTTCATAAGCTGCCACCTTCTGCGCTGCCTCTTCATATGCTGTCTTGGCGGTATTATACTCCCCAAGCTTTGCATCGAAATCAGCCTGTGCCTGGTCTGCGGTCTTCTTTGCTTCCTCATATGCCGCATTGGCATCGGTGATAGAAGCAGCATCCTTGATATTCTCGATCTGTCCATTTACCTTATTCTGGGCAGCCTGCATGGCATCCTTTGCTTCTGCAGCAGTCTGTCCTGCATTTGCCGCTGCATCAGCTGCCTTATTCAGTTCTGCGTCGGAAAGCTTATCATTTGCTTCTGCAACGCCAAGTTTGGTATCTGCACTCTCCACAGCAGACTCTGCGTCCTTCAGAGAAGAACCGCCCTCCACGGTCTTATCCTCTACTTTGGCATTGGCATCCAGAACAGCCTGAGACAGATCCTTGCCCTGCGTATCCTTAGCTTCCCCTGCCACTACCTGGTCAGCCACTTCCGACTTCACATCAGTAGCACTCTTTTCTGCCGTTTCTACTGCCTTGTCAGCTTCTTTTGCTGCCGCCTGTGCCCGGTCAGCAATACCGGCTTCCGGTGTTACAACAATATTATGATCATCATTGCCTTCGGGTGTGGTGCTCTCTCCCTCTGCTGCCAGTGCAGTCAGCGGGGAAGATGCCATCAACATTGCGGAAATGCCGATCGCCATAGCACGAATCACTTTTTCGTTCTTACTGTTTTTTCTCATATGATTTTTCCTCTCCATTCTATTTTTCAACAATATGTTCAAATAAATACTGCAGCACCTCCGGCGTGAATTTCTTTGCCGAAATAGCTACTTTAAATCCTCCGTCTTCTTGCTCCTCCTGTCTGGTGACATCTGCATACATGATCATCGTATCCGCTACGATTATGATGTCTTTCCCCTTAAGATCAGGAGATCCGGCCGGCATCGTAAAAGCTATGCCCAGTGGGCTGGCATTGCATGTTTCGACAAAAATGCTCTCTCCCGAATCACATACTACGATAACGCTCTTAGCCTGATAGCCAACACGGTCGATCCTCCTTCGTTCTTCCATCGTCTCCTTCTACTCCTTTCTTCCGGAGTTGCCGGTAAAACCGCTCCTTTTGTGTCTTTCTAATTATTAAGACTGTTCGTCTCACAAAAAAGGGTCAAATTTTTAATATTTTTTTATTTTAATTTCTAACAGTCAAAGTTTTTAAAATCAAATTAGTGAACGCCGGCATCGTTATCTTTTTTTCTGACAGACAATATGCTATAATACATTCAAAGAAAATCATGACACTAGCTTTTAAAGGAGCGACCCTATGATACAGAAAAAGAAATTCGTAAAAACCTTCCGTAACACCAAAACCGTGCAGTTAGTCCTTCTGCTTCTGTTGGAAGCTGCGTATGTTCTGGTGCTGACCCTGAACCCGGCGTTGGGCACGAAGCTTTTCGAAGACCGGACCCTGTTTATCTTATGCACACTTTCCTGGATCCTTGCTTTATTTAATCTGATATGGCTGTTATACGATTTTTATAAATTACGCACCTTTGCCGAAGAAAGCCACGCGCTGAACCGTGCGGCTTTCCTGGATCATCTGACCGGCATTCCCAACAGACACGGTCTGGATGTAGTCTTTGAGACCTACGATTCTCCGGAATCTCTGGCTCACGTAGCATGCTATATGGTCACCATCACCAACTTAAAGGAGATCAATCAGACCATGGGCCATGTCGTGGGCGACCAGATGTTAAAAGATTTCTCCGGCATTCTGGAGAGCGTTGGCGACGCTTTCGGTGTGGTGGGACGTAACGGTGGCAATGAATTCCTCATGATCGTCAACCACGGCTCCCATGACACCATGGAATATTTCATAGAAAGTCTGGATCAGCAGTTAAAAGAATATAACGAAGAGCACAGCAATGCGCCCATTCAGATCAAGTACGCATATATTTTAAATGAAGAAGCACATGCAGAGTATTTCTCCACTCTGCTTACAGAGACATACAATAAGCTCCACGCTTAAGGAACCCGTTAACCAAGCAGTGAGACGAACGCATGAAAGACATGAACATTCCTTACATTGCCGGTCTTGTGATCCGTGCCCAGCACAGCGACTCGGATGCCTTCGCGGAATTGTATGCTCTTACCTATAATAAAGTATACAACTACACCAGGCATTATCTGAGAGATGACTTTCTCGCTCAGGACGCTATGCAGGAGGTCTACATACTGGCTCTGAAAAACATTGGAAAACTGAATGATCCCACGGTTTTTATCGCCTGGCTGAACCGCATCTGCTTCCACGTCTGCTATGACATGACTCAGAAGAACCGACCACAGAACGACTGCCAGGGCTTGAGCCAGGAGGTTCTGGATATCGTCCAGGACCCCCATCTGGACACCAATCCGGAACTGCACTACCAGCAGAAGGATGAATATTCCCGGCTGGCGGACGCCTTAGAGCAGCTTCCTTTCAATGAGAAGCAGGTCCTGATCATGCGCTACTATAACGACATGAAGCTCGAAGAGATCGCTGCAGCCATGGAGATCAGCCGCAGCAGCGTCAAACGCTATATTGCCTCCGGACAGGATCATTTGAAAAAAAGAATGAAAGGATAACAGATTATGTTTTTTCATAAAAAGAACCGATATGAACTGGACATGACGACTGCCAATAATGCTCTGCAGAATATCCTGTCCACCTGTAACCAGCCGGTCAATACCATTCCTTTTGACAAGCTGGTGCTTCGTAAAAAAGTAAATGCCGCTTCCTATAATCGTCTGATCGTTGCCACAGCGGTGATCTTCGTGCTGACCTTTTTGTCGCCGCTCGCCATCGTTCCTCTCTCTGAGATGACTGAGAAACTGTTGGCCCCCACTCCCGCGGAGCTTACTCTGGATTATGTGGAGAATAATGTTTTAAGCCTTAAGTTTACCGGAGATAACATTCTCTATGACGAGGCTTTTATGGAGACGCTGTCCGGCGAGATCATCGAACCGCTCTCCGTAGACACCTCCAAGGGTGTGATCAATTTCCCTTTTCTTTCTGAGGAAGCCAATATTTATGTTCCCGTAAAAAACGGTGAGACCCTCCACCTGCTCTTTACTCCCGATAATGTAACGGGCCTGGCACAATAACAACAGGATGTAATGATTTCTATGCGGATACCAAGATCATCTGCGCGGCTGGGCATTTTATTAATTACATATTGTATGGCCATGGGTCTGTGCGCCTGCGGTTCCGCTTCTGACTCTCTGCCTGTGGATGCTTCTGTGACGGGCACTTACGACGACCAGTCCTCCGCAGATCCCGCTTCTGCGGATACCGACATCTCTTCCCCGGAGACTGCTTCTCCGGACACGGAAAACACTTCCCCTGCGGGACCTCTGCGGGATGCCACTCCCGTCTGCCTCGTACCGCAGGCCGACGGCACCGCGGTGGTGTCCAATGATGTAGCTGTCATCGACTATTCTCATATGTCCGATGGCTATGTCTGTGCCAATTATACCGGCACCTGTCCCAAAGTCAAACTGCGCATCACCGGTCCCGACACCGTTGTCTATACCTATGATCTGCACGGAGGCGGCTACGAGACGTTTCCTCTCTCCTCGGGCGACGGATATTATGATGTGACGATCTACGAAAATATTTCCGGTACGAACTATGCCACCTGCCTGTATGCGGATCTGGACGTACAGATCCCGGATGAATTCAGTCCTTTTCTCTATCCTAATCAGTACGTGAATTTTACGGCAGACAGCAAAGTCGTTGCCAAGGGGCAGGAACTGGCGGAAGGCGCATCCTCCGATCTGGAGGTGATCACCCGGATCTATGATTATATCACCGGAAATATTACCTACGACTACGATAAGGCTTCCGATCCCCCCACCGGCTATACTTCCGACGTAGATGCCATTCTGGATTCCGGCACCGGTATCTGTCTGGATTATGCCGCGGTAATGGCAAGCATGCTGCGAAGCCAGCGGATCCCGACCCGGCTGGAGGTCGGCTATGCCCAGGATGCCTACCATGCCTGGATCAGTGTCTACACCGATGATACCGGATGGCTGAACGGCATCATAGAATTTGACGGCAATGTCTGGACCCTGGTGGATCCTACCTTCGGTGCCAACACGGATAACAAGACGCTGAAAAAGTTCATCGGTGACGGCAGTAATTATATCCTGCAGAAAATGTATTAGTGAAAGGGAACAAAACGACATGAAGACCACAGAACAAAAATTACTTTCTAATGAAGAGATCGCTTCTTTCTGTAATCAGGCTGCCATGCTGTTTCAGGCAGGCATTCCTCCGGTGGAGGGCATGGCCATCCTGCAAAGTGATGCCCAGTCTCCCGAAGGCAAGGCGATCTTCGAGGAGATCCTTACCGTATGCCGACAGGGAGAAAGCTTTCACAAAGCACTGGAAGCCACCAAGGTCTTCCCCGATTACTG
>ERZ772892.3513-NODE-3513-length-11303-cov-4.352774_pt1 | contig 11303 bp, 10 predicted proteins | sample MGYA00512126_ERZ772892 | MGnify/ENA primary metagenome ERZ772892 (study PRJEB29015, sample SAMEA2737697) | human gut metagenome | biome: human gut; feature: human-associated habitat; material: faeces | place: China | collected 2012 ... | reverse complement strand
CAAAAGGCACATAACCGAAAGTGATAACGGTTATGTGCCTTCTTGTTTTTGCAAGACTGTTTTTTCACAGCCCATTAAAATTCTCTTGTCAGCAACATTAGTAAAAAAAGTGGGGCGAACAAGGCTCGCATATTTGAGTATAAATGAATGTTAGGCTTTGCCCAAAGGTATTTCGCTCTCTGCGGGGAGCGGCCAAAAACTCTGCCTTTGAAAACTGCAAGCTTTTAGTTATCTTAGGAAATTTAGTTAATTGGTAGTTCATTGGAAATCTTTTCGACTGTGTCAATAAACTTCTCTTATAAAAGTGTTATGCGAAAATTGTAGTATTTCGATAAAGTATAACCTCTGATTATGAAAAAACACACGCAGTCCATTCTTGAAACTGCGTGTGCAAAATTACTAGTTATAAATTATTATTAAAAAATAGTTTCTATGACTTTTAGAGAAGATTCTGGGGAATATTGAAAACGGTCTATGTGTGTACCTTGATAAAAATATTCTGGTAGTGTAGGCGTTCTGTCACTCATAAAGGCGTCAATTATTATAAGCTTAATTTTCATTCGTGAGGGTATAATATTTTTTATGTAAACACTCGCTTGTTGTCCTGCTTCAATATTTGCATGAGTTTCGGCAAGCCCAGCAAGATTCGGTGCAAGCTCTACAAATGCTCCGTAATCCTCAACAGAGCGAACTACTCCCGCAACAGTTTCACCTATAGAGAATTGCTCTGCATTTTCCTCCCAAGTACCCAAAAGTTCCTTGTGGCTAAGAGTTATTCTGCCGTTATCCTTATTCTTGATTATAGTTCGAATATCCATTCCGACAGAGAACCGCTCTTTTGGGTGGTCTATTCTCGAAACAGAAATAGAATCAATAGGCAAGAGCGATACTATTCCACAGCCGATGTCCGCAAATGCTCCAAATGAATCAAGATGTGTAATTTTTGCGTTAATAATATCACCAGGAATAAGTTTGTTAATATAATTCTGCATACAGCGTTCTTGTGCGGCTCGTCTTGAAAGTATCGGAATAAGATTGCCGTCAGAACCTTTCATAAAGTCCTCAACAATAAAGCACACAGGCTTATTTACTCGTGAAATAATCGCAATATCCCTTACAGTGCCTTCTTTTATTCCTATAGCTCCCTCCTCACGAGGGATAATTCCTCTTATTGAGCCAAGCTCGACTATAAGATTATGCGAAGAATCGCAAACAATGGCTCTTGCCTCAAGCATAGTACCTTCTTGCTGTGCGTCCATAAGACCTTGCAGAGAACTTATCTGAAATTTGTTTTCGGGCTTGCTCATAAGCTTGCCTTCGGGATAATATTCTATCATTTTAGGCTTCATTCCTTTCGTGCGGATTATATTAAAAATTTGCTTTCCGCTTACTGCTTTCCTCACATTATATGAGTGCATATTTTTATATATTCCACTAAAACATCAACAAATTATTTTATACTTGCTTTATTCGGCGAGTTGAGATAGAATATATATCAAGGAAATTGTAAAAATATTACTATGGTAATGCCATAATTCAGAAAGGAACTAATTATGAAAAATAAAAGGATAAAAACTATAATAGCTCTTGCTATGATTGCCGCAGCCGTTGCAACAGGCTGTTCAAGCAACGGTTCTACTGAGAATATTTCACAGGCTGAAGGTGGTAATACTTCTTCAGCTTCAAGCTCAACAACAGAATCCAGCAAGGAAACAACAAGTTCTACAAGCTCAACAGATTCATCAGCTATTATCAATAAAGTATTTGTTGAACCAACTGTTTATGATGATAAGGAACACGAAGTCGGTTATCAGCTTGAAAAACCAAAGGTAGGCGATACTGTAGCTATTATGGAGACCTCTGAGGGTACAATCAAGATAAGGTTTTTTCCAGAGGCGGCGCCTAAGGCTGTTGAGAATTTCGTAACACACGCAAAGGATGGCTATTATAATGGACTTACCTTCCATAGAGTTATCAAGGACTTTATGATTCAGGGCGGAGACCCTCTTGGTAACGGTACAGGTGGAGAAAGTATATACGGAAAGAGTTTTGAGGACGAATTCTCAAATAAGCTCTTTAACATTCGTGGTTCTCTCTCTATGGCTAATTCAGGTCCTGATACTAACGGAAGCCAATTCTTCATCAATCAGAAAGACAATTCCACAAAATTCGATTGGGATAGCCTCTCAAGCAATTTTGAACAATATAAATCTGTTGTGTCAAGTCAATGGGAAAACTATAAAAAGAGTTATCTTGAAACAACATCAGGTAGTGAAGATGATATTCTTACAAGCTATCGTACAGCACTTGCTTCAACCTACGGAAATATAACCGATATGACAAAGGTTACAGATGCTATAAAGAAACTCTATGACGATAACGGTGGAAACATCAATCTTGATGGTGCTTTCAATAATCTTGACAGAGGACACACTGTTTTTGGACAAGTGTATGAGGGAATGGATATTGTTGACAAGATTGCATCGGTAGATGTTGACGATAGCAATAAGCCAAAGAAAGATGTAACAATTAAATCAATCACTATTGAGGAATATAAGGACTGATTTGATATAAAATAAATCTCATAAGGAGGATTTTAAAATTATGAGTAATGTACTTCACCCAGTTGTAACAGAATTTGAAAGATTGCTTAACAGTGACGAAATTCTAATGGCAGATTTTTATGCAGACCGTTGTGGTCCTTGCAGAATGCTTGCACCGATTATCGAAGAAATCGCAGACGAATATGATGGCAAGGTTACTGTTGTAAAGATAGATGTTGATGGTGACGGCAGAGAGCTTGCATATAAGTTTGGAATATCAAGTATACCAACAGTTATGTTCTTTAAAGATGGCTCTGAATATACAAGAGAAATAGGCTATATGCCAAAGGAACATTACACTGCAATTCTTGAGGATATGCAATAATTTCATAATAAAATACGCTATAACTCAAAAAGAAGAGTTATGGCGTATTTTTACTTGAATTGTATAAAGATTTATAATATTAAATATTTTATAGCATTAACCATTCTTAAATAAGCATTTGGCTGAAGATGACAACCATCAGGAGAATCGTTTTCATCAAGAAAACCATATTCATTCTTGAGATAGCTATTAACATTAAGATAGCTTGCATTATGTTCTTTTGCAACCTTTTGTATAAGCTTATTGAATTTTGCAATAGCTTCACTATTCATACCGTCTTCACCTTTAGCTTCAAGACTTTGAGTTATTGGAGTAATAGATAATAAGTATATTTTTGCATCAGGTAATTTTGAGTGTATTTCATCAACGAGCTCGGCATAATCATCTGTAAAAATATCGGGATATGACCAACCAACTTCATTCATACCAAACATTATAAAAATTGTTTTATAGTCTTTGGATAACATTTCATCAAGCATAGGCTTTTTGTGTTTATCAAGCTTTTGGTCGAAAACAGTTGCAACATTCATTCCGATATATGAATAAACATCAGCATTATCTACCAGTTCATATTCATCTAAATCTCCAAAAAGAGAATTACCTAAAAAAGCATAATTACTATCAAAAGTTATATTTGTTTCTGGAATTTTAGTTTTGTTGCTTACACTATCCGCAGAAAGTTTATCATGTTTAGATTCAGCTTTGGATTCTAGATTAGGTTCAGCATTAGAACTTATTTTAGATTCGGCTTTGGATTCTAGATTAGGTTCAGCATTAGAACTTATTTTAGATTCAGCTTTGGATTCTGGATTAGATTCAGCATTAGAACTCATTTTAGATTCAGTTTTGGATTGGATTTTACTACTTGTTTCAGTATTTTCCTTTCCGCAACCAACAAATGAAAGTAATATGGATATTGCAAAAACTACTGCAAATGATTTCTTCATTAATATACACACCTTTATTTAAATTCTCTTAAAAAATTATACACCTACTCTCATGATAAATCAACAGATAAAGAGATAATAAGAGTTGTGTAAAAATTTAATATTTAATATTACTTAATAAAAAATTCTAAAGTAATAAATCATTCAGCATTTATACAATAAGCTATTTTGAAAAAGATAAAAATGTACAAGTAACGGCTCTTTTTAATATGAAATTTATACTGCATATTGTGCTTTTATTCTATAAAATGGCAATAAATTTCTTGACTTAGACTAAATAAAATATTATAATGTTATCAACGACAAAAAAGCAAAAGTTTCGCTAATATTTTTTGCTTTAATTAATAAGGAGTGTTCATAATGCAACAAATAGTATGCCCTAAGTGTAAAGCCCGAGTGGATGCAAGTCTTAATTTCTGCCCTGGGTGTGGTTCAGCTCTTCCTTTACCTAATTCTCGTGGTGGAAATTCTGGCGGAAAGCTAACTCAGGTTAACCAGCAACATGTAGCTAATGCTATTCTTAATGAAGGAAAAAAGAAAGAGAATCCTAAGGTTTCATTGGCTGTTGGTGTTATTACAGCAGTTCTTGTTATAGGTGTTATAGCATATCTTATTATTAGTGCTGGCGGTTCATCGTCTGCAACTCCAACAGTTGCAGATTCTATTAATGCAAGTAATGTCGAATCTTCAAATCAGGTTCCTGAATCTTCAGATTCAGCTATTGTTCCAACAACTGAAAGTTCCCAAGAATCAACATCAGAGAATTCAACAGAGAATTCCACAGAGGTTTCAGAAGAAAATCCTGAAGAAAGTATGGCAGAACCTGTTGCTTCAGAAGTGGTTATTACAGCTGAAAAGCCAGATGACTGGTCAGATATATATGTATATGTTTATACAGATGATATGTTTAAGAATGCAAACTGGCCAGGTGAAATTATGACAGCTAATGGAGATGGCACATATTCTTACGCTATTTCAAGTTCATTTGCTGATAAGAATACATTTCTCGTCTTCTCAACATCACAGCTTAACAAAGGTGCTAAGTTGTCAAAGCAGTTCCCTTATATGAGCGACAATGGATATAGTCTTAGTGAAAAGAATACTTTCACAGTAAGCGATTTTGAAACTTATGCAAATGAGAAAGCTAAAAAGTAAAATTGAATAAAAACACACATAATGCTGACTTCGTTTTTCAAGCGGAGTCAGTTTTGTTTTTACATTTAACACAATAGTTGTTATAAAAATTGATATATTCGGATATAAGAAGTAAGATTCATTACATCTTGTTTGTTTCTTTGTGTATCTTATATTATCTTCAAATCTTCCATTAAACTTGATTTTTTTATAATATAATTCACATTTGTTTAATTATATTATTTTTAGTATATTTATTCATTAACATTCTATTTACTTATTAAAAAATTCTGAATTTTTGGCTACCTATTCTTGAAATGTTATTAAATTTTTTGTAATATGTTTTATTAGATAATAAAATTAAGGGGTAAAATATGATAGTAATTTTATGCTTAGATGATAAAAAAGGAATGATGTTTAATAATCGCAGGCAGAGTAAAGATAAATTTGTTATTCAAGATATTTTAAAGCTTGTAGACGGAAAGAAACTTTTTATCAGCTCGTATTCCGAAAGCCTTTTTCAGGGCTTAGAATCTAAATTGATTATTGATGATAATTTCTTGAACAATGCAGCTGAAGAAGATTATTGCTTTGTTGAGAATAATAATTTAAAAGATTTTTCTGAGAAAATAGAAAAAATCATAGTATATAAATGGAATAGAATATATCCAAGTGATTTGAAACTGGAAATTACTATTCAAGACTGGAATTTAATAGGTAGATTTGAATTTGTGGGAAATTCACATGATAAAATTACAAGAGAGGTTTATGTAAAATGAGAAAAAGATTTATTTCGTTAGCTTTGTTAGTAATATTCTGTTTTAGTGTAAGTGCCTGCTCTTTTAAAGATGAAAGTGTGGTTTCTTCAAAATCTATTTCGGTTTCTGATATACCAGAATATAGCAATTCCGCTTACATAAAGATAGATAATAATATTCCATCGTTTAAAGACTCTGAGATGACAACAAAATCTTTTGAGAAATATAGTGAGCTTGACAATCTAGGAAGATGCTCTGTTGCATATGCTTGTGTTGGTAAAGATATTATGCCAGCAGAAAAAAGAGGTACGATAGGTTCAGTTAAGCCGTCCGGTTGGCATACTGTTAAATATGATTGCATTGATGGCAAATATTTATATAATCGTTGCCATTTAATTGGTTATCAGCTTACTGGTGAAAATGCAAATATTAAAAATCTTATTACTGGAACAAGATATTTAAATGTAGAGGGAATGTTACCGTTTGAAAATATGGTAGCTGACTATGTAAAAGAAACTGATAATCATGTACTTTATAGAGTAACTCCGATATTTGAGAGAGATAACCTTCTTGTGTCTGGTGTACAAATGGAGGCTAAATCTGTTGAAGATAATGGCGATGGAATAAGCTTCAATGTTTATTGCTATAATATTCAGCCTGACATTGTAATAGATTATAAAACAGGTGAAAGCTGGGAAGTAGGAAATGAAAAATCTATATCTGAATCAGATACTACAACTTACATATTGAATACAAATACTAAAAAATTTCATTTAAAAAGCTGTTCGTCTGCAAAAAATCTTCCAGATAAGAATAGGGAAGAGTATAGCGGAAATAGAAATGATTTAATCTCTAAAGGTTATGAACCTTGTAAAAAATGTAACCCTTAATATAAAAAATTAACTCTCAGATTACGAACCTGGGAGTTTTATTGTATATAATTACCAATAAAATATTAAAAAGTATATTACTTTTGTGATATAAATAACGAAATTGTTAAAAAATATTTCAAAAGGTTGCAAATTTGTTACAAATAGGATATAATCGTAACATAAGTTAAATATTCTGAATTGATTTCAAACAACAAAAGCGATTTTGGAGGTTACTTACTTATGTCGTTTATCCAATTATCACGAAAAAGAATTTTAGCAATCGTAATTGCGTTTTCTATTTTAATTATTTCAATAATAGTCCCACCATATGTTTCTGCCACAAATAATGTACCAAGTAATATGTTAAATAATGTATTTCTTAATGCACTTGAATATACAGGCTATGATGTTCAAAGGCAAATTTCTAATGGAACAATTTATAGAAACTATGGTTCAAGTGGAACACCAAATAGTGTTACAAGTAACATTCCATATAGTCTTAGTGCTATAGCAAGTGGCCTTGAAACGACAAACTCAGGTAAACCTAATATAAGACATTTTGAAAATTATGGTTTATGTTGTGGTTCATATGTTAGTTATGTTTATTATAACTATCTTCCTAATGTAGCAAAAATAAGTACATCAAATCTTGCACAGCCTTATAGCAAGTGTAGTGTAGAAAGCTGGGAAACAGCTATAAGAAAGTGGATTGATAATGGTACTGGCAAAAACATAGGATTTACACAGAATAGTAACGGTTCTTTGAAAACATCTTCTGATATTCCGATAGGCTCAGTTGTTATTTTCAAAAGTAGTAGTTATCGTTATGCACATGTTGCAGTTTATGCTGGCTATTATAATGGAAAACATTTTATAACACACTGTGGTGGCGATGAAGGTCCTTGTATTCAAGCAATAGATAGTCTTTATCTTTATGCTGGACAGAGTGTAAAGCTTATAGTTGCACCAAACTTATATAACGATGTTAAGCTTAATAAATCAAGTCTTACCCTTGGAAAAGGCGAGTCTTATACAATTAAAGCAAATGGTAATGCAACTTGGTCATCGAGTAATAAAAATATTCTTACAGTTAGCAATGGAAAGATTACAGCTAAGAATACAGGCACAGCTATGATAGTAGCAAAAGGCTTGAATGGCTCAAAAGCAAATTGTATGGTTACTGTAAAAAATGCTCCGAATTCTATATCATTAAATAAAACAAATCTTACTTTAGGAATTGGTGAAACTTACGATTTAGATAGCAGGTTACCAAAGAATACAGCATCGTTTAGTGTTAAATATAGCTCAGATAATAGTTCTACTGCAAGTGTTGTTTCAGCAGGAGGCTTAGTTACAGCTAAAAAAGAAGGTACAGCAACGATTACAGCTACAACTTATAATGGCAAAAAGGTAAATTGTACAGTTACAGTTAAAAAAGCTCCAAAGATTATGAGCCTTAACAAAACTAAAATCACTTTGGGAGTAGGGGAAACCTATGACCTTGATAGCTATTTGCCAAGCGGAACAGCTGCACACAGCATAAAATACACTTCAAATAATAGTAACTTAGTAAGTGTTGTTTCGGCTGGAGGCTTAGTTACAGCTAAAAAAGAGGGTGTAGCTAATATTACAGCGATAGCCTATAATGGCGTAAAGGTTCAATGTACTGTCACTGTTAAGAAAGAGCCTAAAAAACTTTCACTTAATAATACAGAACTTGAATTAAATGTAGGAGAAAAGTTTGACCTTGATAGTGCAGTACCAAATGGAACTGCTGCATATCATGTATATTATTCTTCAAATAATTCAAACACAGCAAGTGTTGCAAAATATGGTGGTTTAGTAACTGCTATGAAAAAGGGTGAGGCTAAAATCACAGCTGAGGCTTATAACGGAGTTAAGATTACTTGCTATGTAAATGTAGTTGATAATATTGATTCAGAAATAGAGTAAACATAGTTCGCATTTTTAAACAAATATTTAGGCAAACTAAAATGGCATAGATTTTAAAATCTATGCCATTATTTATGTATTTTTATGTATTCAGTATTTTAAAAATTAGATGCTGATTTCGTGAGCAATATTGAAGAGCTTTGTATTGAACTGCTTCTTCATTGCAAGAGCCTCTGAAATATCATAATCAACAATGTGATTATCCTTCATTACAACAACTCTATTGCTTTGACCTTCTTCAAGAAGTTCAACAGCTCTATAACCCATACGGCTTGCAACAACTCTATCTCTGAGAGTTGGAGAGCCACCACGCTGAACATGACCAAGAACAGTTCCTCTTGTTTCAATTCCTGTCTGAGCTTCGATTTCCTTAACGATACCATCAATACCGCCAATACCCTCAGCTACAACGATGATGAAATGCTTTTTGCCTGTTTCACGATTCTTGAGAAGAACATCAATAACATCTTTCTTAAGGTCATAAGGAACTTCAGGAACAAGGATAGCACTTGCACCGATAGCAATACCAACCTCAAGAGCAATATCTCCACATCTTCTGCCCATAACCTCAACAACACTACATCTGTCATGAGATTGTGCAGTATCACGAATTTTATCAATCATTTCCATAGCTGTATTCATAGCTGTATCGAAACCGATTGTATAATCACTACTAGAAATATCGTTATCAATAGTACCAGGAACACCTATACATGGAATACCTTCGCCTGTAAGGTCTCTTGCACCTCTGAATGAACCGTCACCACCAATAACAACAACACCATCAATGCCAAGTTTTCTGCAGTTATCAGCAGCCTTTTTTACGCCTTCCTTAGTATTAAACTCTGGACTTCTTGCTGTATAAAGAACAGTACCACCCTTGCTTAAAATATCGGAAACGCTTCTAAGATTCATTTCAAATACATCGCCGTTAAGAAGGCCATTATAGCCTCTACGAACACCATAAACTTTAATACCCTTACTTAAAGCAGCTCTTGCAACCGCTCTTACAGCTGCATTCATGCCTGGAGCATCGCCGCCACTTGTCAATACTGCAATGGTCTTTGCCATTATCAAAACCTCCAATTTCAGATAAAAAATTACCTACTCATATTATAATACACCTTGATGTAAATAATCAAGTACATAATCAATAAATTTACAAAAAAAACAGACAAATTTAATTTTATATACTTCTGAATATATTTATAATTGCTTTGGAATTATGATATTTATTGGATTTTTGAAAATTGAAGATATTTTTAGACAATTTCATACAAATATTCATTTACAGCTTTCCCCTTGCATAAGGAGAAAACTCGTTATATAATATTGTTTATAAAGAATAAGTATTACCTATAATAAATCAAATTGTAGTCTTTAATTTATTTATGAAAATACCAACTAAAATATAGAAAGGGGTTTGTATGAAAAGAATTTTTGATTCTATCTGGAATTATATAAAAAAAACAGATAAATGGTTTTGGATTTTAACAATGAGTGCATCTATATATGGCTTTCTTTTAATTTATAGTCAGCAAAGAAGTGGTGGTACTAACTTTCTTAAAACTCAGATTATAGCCGTTGGAATAGGATATATCGTTGCTGTGTTCATATCTTGTATAGATTATAGATTCTATGGTAAGGTATGGTGGATTTTTGCGGGTGTGGCACTTTCACTGACAATACTTGTATTTTTTATTGGTATACAGATTGCAGGAACTGATGATGTGGGTTGGATTAAAATTGGAAGTATAACATTTCAGCCGTCCGAACTAACTAAAATATGCTTTATTATAACATTCGCTAAACATATTTCGGTTTTAGTTAAATATGATAAGCTAAGAAGCTTTTTCGGTGTCATGACACTTGTATTTCATGCAGCAATACCTATTTTACTCATTCATATGCAAGGTGATGATGGAACCGCACTTGTATTTGGTTTTATGTTTTTGATAATGACCTTTGCAGCAGGTGTTCAGCTTAGATATTTTATATCATTTTTATTAGTAATATGTGTATCCGCTCCTTTATTTTATACTAAGATTATGAATGATGACCAACGAAACAGATTGTTAGTGCTATTTAACCTTGATGATAATAGCTTAACAACTTATGGTTGGCAACAATATCAAGGCAAGGTTTCTATTGCATCAGGTGGTCTTTTTGGCGAAGGATATATGAATGGTCCGAGAGTTGCAAAAGATATTGTTCCATATCAGGAGAATGATTTTATCTTCACTGTTGCTGGTGAAGAGTTTGGATTCATTGGCTGTACAATTCTTTTGCTGATACTACTTTTTATTGTTATAAAAACTATGAGAGATGCACATCTTGCTGATGATACATTTGGCAAAATGATTTGTTACGGTTTCTTCTCAATTATTGCTACTCAAACCGTTATAAATATAGGAATGGTTCTTGGAATTTTTCCAGTTGTTGGAATAACACTTCCTTTCTTTAGTTCTGGAGGAACATCTGTTATGTGCTTATATTTTGGAGTGGGACTTGTACAAAGTGTATATATGCACCGAGAAAATAGTCGTTCGTTGAGCAAACTTCATAGAAACCAAGTTTAATACTTAAATAGTAAAACAGGTACAACTCATTTTAGGGTTGTACCTGTTTTTAATTGTATTATTATTTATTATCCCAAAGCACTACATTTCCGTTTTCAAGCGTTTTTTTCATATCAATTATTCGCTGGTTAC
>ERZ772892.3511-NODE-3511-length-11308-cov-4.341420_pt1 | contig 11308 bp, 9 predicted proteins | sample MGYA00512126_ERZ772892 | MGnify/ENA primary metagenome ERZ772892 (study PRJEB29015, sample SAMEA2737697) | human gut metagenome | biome: human gut; feature: human-associated habitat; material: faeces | place: China | collected 2012 ... | reverse complement strand
CGTCCAGATGCTTCGGGCCGGTTGCGTCAGCGGTGATATAAGGCAGGTTGATGTTCGTGGAGGTCACGCCGGACAGTTCGATCTTGGCCTTCTCGGCTGCTTCCTTCAGTCTCTGCATGGCAACCTTGTCGTTCGACAGATCGATGCCCTCTGCCTTCTTGAATTCGGAAACGAGGTAGTTCATGACGCACTCATCAAAGTCGTCGCCGCCGAGGTGGGTGTTGCCGTTGGTGGCCAGAACCTCGATAACGCCGTCGCCGATATCCAGAATGGAAACATCAAACGTGCCGCCGCCAAGGTCATAGACCATGACTTTCTGCTCGGCCTCCTTGTCAACGCCGTAGGCCAGAGCGGCTGCGGTCGGCTCGTTGATGATACGCTTGACGTCAAGACCTGCGATCTTGCCGGCGTCCTTGGTGGCCTGACGCTGTGCGTCGTTGAAATATGCAGGAACGGTAATGACGGCCTCAGTGACGGTGCCGCCCAGATAGGCTTCTGCATCCGCCTTCAGCTTCTGCAGGATCATCGCGGAGATCTCCTGCGGGGTGTACTTCTTACCGTCGATATCGACCTTATAATCAGAACCCATGCGGCGCTTGATGGAAGCAACAGTACGGTCGTGGTTGGTAACGGCCTGACGCTTTGCGACCTGGCCGACCATTCTTTCACCGGTCTTGGAAAACGCGACAACAGACGGGGTGGTGCGGTTGCCTTCGGCGTTTGCGATCACGACGGGTTCGCCGCCTTCCATAACGGCGACGCAGCTGTTGGTAGTACCAAGGTCAATACCAATAATCTTACTCATAATAATTTCCTCCTATATGAATTCCTGTATTTACAAATTTATATGCTGCCGGATCCCCGGCTTGGGTGCTTTTTAATTTGCGACCTTTACCATTGCGAATCGAACGACTTTATCGCCGACCTTGAAGCCTTTCTGGAAGACCTCTGCAATGACGTTTTCGCCAAGTGCTTCGTCTTCGACGTGCATGACCGCGTTATGAAGCTGCGGGTCAAAGGCCTCGCCTGCCGCGCCGAAGCTTACGACGCCCAGCTTTTCCATGACGGAAACAAGCTGGTTCATCGTCATCTCGACGCCCTTTTTGAACGCGGCGTCCTGCGTCTCCTGCGCCAGCGCCCGCTCGAGATTGTCATACACGGGAAGGAATTTTTCGACCGTCTCCGAGCGGATGTCGGTGTAGAGGCTTTCCTTTTCCTTCTGGCTGCGCTTGCGGTAGTTGTCGTATTCGGCGGCCAGCCGCAGATAGCTGTCATGCTCCTGCGCCAGCGCCTGCTGCGCCTTTTCAAACTCGCTTGCCTCCTGCTGCTTGGCTTCCTCGGGCTTTTTGTCCTCGGACTGCTTCGCGGCCTCGGCTTCGGTCTGCTGCGCGGTTTCTTCTGTCTGCTCGGCTGCGGAAGCGGTCTGTGCCTTTTCCTCCGAAGCCGGATTGCTGTTTGTTTTCTTACTCATATCTATGCCTCCGGGTCATTGTGCTTGTTTTCCGGCCCTTCGATCGCCGGGGTCTGGTTTTTCTGGAACATCCGGCTCAGGTTCTCGGCGAAGTAACTCAGCCGGGCGGTGATCTGCGCGTAATCCATTCGCGTCGGGCCGACCACGCCGATCAGGCCCTGCATGCCGTCGCCGATATCGAACTTCGTCATGACAACGCTCGTGTCGCGCAGTTCCTTCGACACGTTTTCCGGGCCGACCAGGATCTGCGTCCGGCTGTCCGGGGAAAGCGCGGCAGGAAGATTGGAAACCACATCCTCGTCAAGTGCGGAGAGCATTTTCTGCGCCTTGTCAATGTCGTGGTACTCCGGCTGGCCGAGAAGCTTTGCCTGCCCGGTCATGTAGACCTCGCTGCGCTCCTGGTGCAGAAGCGATGTGACGAAATCCATGATGACGGGCACAAGGCTCGACGCATTTCCGGCGCTTCTGGTCACGCGGGACAGCAGTTCGGGCGTCAGCTGCTCGGCAGTCAGTTCCGTGACGCTTGCATTCAAGACCGCGCCGAGAAGTTTCAGGTCTGCCTCTGTCAACTCGACCGGAAGACGAATGAGTTTATTCTTGACGGAACTGTCGCTCAGCATCACGACCAGAATAAAACTGCCGCTGTCCGCAAGAATCAGGTCGAACCGCTTGACCGTCAGCCCGGCGGAACGCGCCGCCATAGCATAGGCAGGCAGATTCGTCATCTGCGAAACCAGCTTGCCAACCTGCGAGACGACCTTATCAACCTCCTGCATTTTGAGTTCCATCGCCTGATTGATCGATTTCGTCTCATCGGTTGACAGACGGTAGTCCTGCATCAGTTCATCGACGTACAGCCGGTATCCGGCGGGCGACGGGATGCGTCCGGCGGAGGTATGCGGCTGCTCAAGATACCCAAGCGTCGTCAACTCCGCCATCTCATTGCGAATGGTCGCGGAGGAAAAATCCATGTCTGGCATCTGCGCAATGGTCTTGGATGCCACCGGCTCCGCCGTGCGGATATAAAGATCTACGATCGCACGCAGGATCTTCTTTTTCCGGTCTGAAAGTTCCATGGCCCGTTCCTCCTTTTTTGTCTTAGCACTCTTTATCCCCGAGTGCTAAACGCAGTGTACCACCGCCTGCCAGCGTTGTCAATACCTACAGACTTAAATTATTTGTGAACAATTCATATCTTATGTATGAATGCCCCGGCAGCCCCTTTGCAGGCAGAGAAAGCCCCGGCGGGACGCACCCTCCGGGGCTCTGCAGGTATTCGATTCGCGCAATCCGCCTGAGCGCGATTCATAAAGGCTGCTGCAATTTACCGCAGCAATCTCCAGCTGCCGCGCAGGAGCAGCCATGCGGTAAATGGGCCGAGCAAATAGATAAGCGCAGTCAGGCCGCCGCCCAAAATTAGCTGCAAGACACTCAGCAGCACAGCCGCAACGGTCAGAATATAAAACGCCAGCTTCCGCTTCGACGCGAGGAACCAGACCACGCAGCCGAACTGCACGGCGACCAGCACGCCGACCACGATTAAACGGATCGGTTCGGCCTCAATGATCGACAGCAGCTGTCTCAGGTACTCTTCCATATAGGCCATCTCTTCAAACTGCCCCAGGATCTCAAAATAGAAGTCCCGGAACCGGTAGACCAGCAGTGTGACAGCGAAACTCAACAGTATATTGCCCAGATAGATCGCGCACAGGGCCAGCCAGAACGTCACATAGCCGCTGAATTTCAGCTTGCCGTCCTCCTGCTGCCAGACAGCGCCGCGCGGCTGCGGCTGGGTATCGAAGGCTGTCTCCCGCGGAAATGGATCTGCTTCCTGCTCCGGCTGCGCAGACTCCGGCCTTCCGAAACGCTTGACCAGCGCACCGCAGTCCGGGCAGATCAGGACGTTGTCGTCCACTTCCTTCCCGCAATTATAGCATTTCTGCACGGTATCATTCCTCCTGTGCATGTTTTCTTTATTCTAGCGTGAACGAAAGCGAAAGTCAATGCAGCGGCATGCAGAGCATTTTATGCAATGTTTTCAGCACGATTTTGCATTTACTTCTTTCCGTGTAAGGCATATAATACCAACAGAAAGACAACGGGAGGGACGCAGGTGCGATTTACCAAGATGAACGGTGCGGGCAACGACTTTATCCTGCTTGACGCCATTGCGGAGCCGTTTGACGAAAGCGCCGCGTCCGCTCTGGCTCGTTCGCTGTGTGACCGGCGGCGGTCGATCGGCGCAGACGGCCTGATGCTCGTGACACGGGCGGAGGGCGATGCGGATTACCGCATGCGGTTCTACAATTCCGACGGCTCGCCCGGCGAAATGTGCGGCAACGGCGCGCGGTGCATCTGCCGGTACGGCTATGCACGCGGCTACGCAGGCCCCATACAGCGCGTAGAAACGACCGCAGGACTCGTGACCGGCTGGCGCATCACGGAGGATCAATACCGCATCCGGCTCAACACGCCGTCCGTTGTGGAACTGGAAAAACAGCTGACTGTAGACGGCAGGACATATCGGTGCAGCTACGTTGAACTTGGAAGCCCCGGCATCCCGCATCTGGCGTTGGAAATGCCCGCTCTGGCTGAGCAGGACGAGGACGCACTTCGGCGGCTCGGTCGGACACTCCGGTATCATCCGGCGCTGCCAAAGGGCGCGAACATCAACTTCTACGAGTTGACCGGCCCGGATGAACTTCTGGAAAAGACGTATGAGCGCGGCGTAGAGGACTTTACGCTCGCCTGCGGCACGGGCACAGGTTCGGTCGCCGCGGCGCTGACGCTTCTGGGGCGAGTCAGCGGCAAAAACGTCCGCGTCCGCATGGACGGCGGCGAACTGACAGTTGATGCGGAGGAGAAAAACGGAGCAATCGAAAACCTGTATCTGGCCGGCCCGGCAGCAATGGTCTGCGCGGGCGAGATTCTGGACGAGGCAATTTTGAAGCTTGTGAAAAGGCAGGAGGAAACAGTATGAAAAAGGGTAGCTTCTGGAAAAACTACGGATTTTTGATTCTGATGCTGACCGGCATCGTCGCCGGCTGCGTCGTGGGCGCGATCTGGCCCGCAGTCATGGAAGTCGTTGACGGCGAAACGATTATTGTCGACAAGGGCGCGACCGTGCTCGAGCCGCTCGGCACGGTGTTCCTGAACCTGATGTTCTGCATCGCCGTTCCCACAGTGTTCTGCTCCATTTCGTCGTCGATCGCCAATATGCAGAGCGCCAGGCGCGCAGGCAAGATCATGGGCGTGACCATCGCGACCTTCCTTGTGACCGCCGCGATCGCCGCTGTGATCATGTATGTAACGGTGCGGCTCATCCCGCCGGTCGTGGGCGACTATGCGCTGGTCGAGGGCGAGGTCGGCGGCACGCTGGGCGTGGCCGACATGATCGTCAACTTCTTTACGAAGCCCGACTTTACTGAACTGTTCAGCCGCAGGGCCATTCTGCCGCTCATCGTCGCGGCGATCCTGTTCGGTTTCGGCATCCAGATGGCGGGCGGCGCAGAAACGAAGACCGCAAAGCTCCTTGAGGACGTCACGAACTGCATCATGAAGACGTTCAAGATCATCACCTATTACGCGCCTATCGGCTTCTTCGGCTTCTTCGCGTATCTCATCGCCTACCACGGCTCTGACCTCATCGGCGATTATGGCCGCGCGCTTGCGATCTATTATATTCTGAGTTTTGTCTACATGCTCGTCTTCTCCCCGATCTACGCCCGCTTCGGCGGCGGCAGGGGGGCCGCGAAAGTCATGTTCTCCAAGCTGTTCCGCCCAGCTGCCATGAGTTTCGGCACCTGCTCGTCTGTCGCAACGATCCCGACCAACATGGAGGTTGCGGAGGAAACCGGCATCTCCAAGGATGTTTCCAACATCGTCATCCCGCTCGGCGCGACGATGCACATGGACGGCTCCGCCATGTCCGCCATCATCAAGGTCGCGTTCCTGTTCGGAATGTTCGGGCAGGACTTCACGACGGGCCGCGCAATCCTTGCGATCATCGTTGCCGTGTTCTCTTCGGTCGCCATGTCCGGCATCCCCGGCGGCGGCGGCACGGGCGAACTCGTCCTGTGCTCGATCTTCTTCCCGGAGCATCTGGCCGTCGCCTTCCCTATCGCACTGGCGCTCGGCAATTTGGTCGATCCCCCCGCAACGATGGTCAACTCTGCTGGCGATTACGTTGTCTCCTTCATCGTCTCCCGCTATGTTGACGGCAAAGACTGGCTGCAGAAGCGGCTGTCCAAAAAAACGGAAGCGGATACTTCCGAAACGCGGTAAGCGCGCACATGTTTCCGCCGGTGTGCCCCATTTTCGGGCACACCGGCGTTTGTGTCTGTTGACACCTGAAATTTTTTTAGTTTTTCATACTTTTTTCCATTCCATGCTTTTGTGCTTTTTACTGGTTCTGGGACAATTTTGCCGAATACACGCGGAAAAAACCGGCAAAATCAATAAAAAAGCACAATGCAGAAAATTGTTGTGGATATTCTTGACGAACCGTGATATACTGCTAATTGGTGAACAATGGCCTAACTGGAAACATGCTTCACCAGCCAGAAATTTTAATTTTTTTAGAAAGAGGTTAATATACGATGGCAGAACTGAATTTGAGCAAGTATGGCATCTCCGGCACCACCGAGATCGTCCACAATCCTTCCTACGAGATGCTCTTCGCCGAAGAGACGAAGCCCGGTCTGGAAGGCTATGAGGTCGGCCAGGTCAGCGAACTGGGCGCCGTCAACGTTATGACCGGCATCTACACCGGCCGCTCCCCCAAAGACAAGTATATCGTCGTTGACGACAACTCCAAGGACACCGTGTGGTGGACCTCCGACGCGTACAAGAACGACAACCATCCCATGTCTGAGCAGGTCTGGAAGACCGTCAAGGATCTGGCTGTCGGCGAACTGTGCAACAAGAAGCTGTATGTAGTTGACGCGTTCTGCGGCGCCAACAAGGACACCCGCATGGCCATCCGCTTCATCGTGGAAGTTGCTTGGCAGGCACACTTCGTCACCAACATGTTCATCCGCCCGTCTGCGGAAGAACTGGAGAACTTTGAGCCGGACTTCGTCGTCTACAACGCGTCCAAGGCCAAGGTCGAGAACTATAAGGAACTGGGCCTCAACTCCGAGACCTGCGTTGCCTTCAACATCACCAGCCGTGAGCAGGTCATCATCAACACCTGGTACGGCGGCGAGATGAAGAAGGGCATGTTCTCCATGATGAACTACTATCTGCCGCTCAAGGGCATCGCTTCCATGCACTGCTCCGCCAACACCGACATGAACGGCGAAAACACCGCCATCTTCTTCGGCCTCTCCGGCACCGGCAAGACCACCCTCTCCACCGACCCGAAGCGCCTGCTCATCGGCGACGACGAGCACGGCTGGGACGACAACGGCGTCTTCAACTTCGAGGGCGGCTGCTACGCCAAGGTCATCAACCTCGACAAGGACTCCGAGCCCGACATCTACAATGCCATCCGCCGCGACGCGCTGCTCGAGAACGTCACCCTCGACAAGGACGGCAAGATCGACTTCGCCGACAAGTCCGTCACCGAGAACACCCGTGTCTCCTACCCCATCGACCACATTGAGAAGATCGTCCGCCCGGTTTCCTCCGCACCGGCCGCGAAGAACGTCATCTTCCTGTCCGCTGACGCTTTCGGCGTTCTGCCTCCCGTCTCCATCCTGACCCCGGAGCAGACCAAGTACTACTTCCTGTCCGGCTTCACCGCGAAGCTGGCCGGCACCGAGCGCGGCATCACCGAGCCCACCCCGACCTTCTCCGCCTGCTTCGGCCAGGCCTTCCTCGAGCTGCATCCGACCAAGTACGCCGAAGAGCTCGTCAAGAAGATGGAAAAGAGCGGCGCAAAGGCTTACCTCGTCAACACCGGCTGGAACGGCACCGGCAAGCGTATCTCCATCAAGGATACCCGCGGCATCATCGACGCCATCCTGAACGGCGATATCAACAAGGCTCCGACCAAGAAGCTGCCGTACTTCGATTTTGAGATCCCCACCGAGTTGGCTGGCGTTGCCACCGAAATCCTCGACCCGCGCGACACCTACGCTGATCCGGCTGATTGGGACGTCAAGGCAAAGGATCTCGCTTCCCGCTTCATCAAGAACTTCGTCAAGTACGAAGGCAACGAGGCCGGCAAGGCGCTCGTCGCAGCTGGCCCGCAGCTCTAAGCTGACTTTCTCCGAGGCCCGTATCAAACGCGCAAACGGGCCCCGGACGCTTCAAAGCATTTTCTTAACGGCCGCTTGATTTTACATGCGGCCCGACATCAGGTATACTGGATGATAGCGCGAGACACGCTGCGGCAATCTCGCTGCAGCGTGTTTTTTCATCCATGTGTCTGGTTCTCATAATCGATAACGCCATACGGCGTGAAAAAATGGAGGAGCACACATGAAAAAAGTTCAAATTACTGAAACTGTCCTTCGTGATGCCAACCAGTCTTTGATGGCGACCCGTCTTCCGTATTCCGATTTTGCCGATATCCTGCCCGAGATGAACAAGGCCGGCTATTACTCCGTGGAATGCTGGGGCGGCGCAACGTTCGATTCCTGCCTGCGCTATCTGGGCGAGGATCCGTGGCAGAGACTGCGCGATATCCGCAAGGCCATGCCTGACACCAAGCTGCAGATGCTGCTGCGTGGCCAGAACCTGCTCGGCTACAAGCACTACCATGACGATGTCGTCGAGAAGTTCGTCGAACTGTCCATCAAGAACGGCATCGACATCCTGCGTATCTTCGACGCACTGAACGACTTCCGCAACATCGCCACCGCACTTGAGGCGACCAAGAAATATGCCACCAAAAACACCGTCGCGTCCGGCTGCATCTCCTACACGCAGAGTCCGGTCCACACGGTCAAGAAATATGTCGAGATGTGCAAGGAACTCAAGACCATGGGCTTCGACACCATCTGCCTGAAGGACATGGCCGGCACCATGAGCCCGTACGAGGCCGAGCACCTCATCAAGGGCATCAAGGACGCCGTCGGTGATGTTCCCCTCATCCTGCACACCCACTGCACCACCGGCATGGCTTACATGACCGTGACGAAGGCCATCGAGTCCGGCATCGACGTGATCGACTGCGCGACCTCCTGTTTCTCCAACGGCACGAGCCAGCCCTCCACCGAAACCATGTTCTACGCCCTGGGCCAGTACGGCATCGAGACTGGCCTCAATGAGGACGTCATCAACAAGGTCAACGACTACTTCAAGCCCATCAAGCAGAAGTACGTCGATTCCGGCCGCATCAGCGCCAAGTCCATGGCGACCGACGCGCAGGCGCTCGTTTACAAGGTTCCCGGCGGCATGCTCTCCAACATGATCGCAAACCTGACCGATATGAAGGCCATGGATAAGTTCGACGCAGCGCTCAAGGAAATCCCCGAGGTTCGTAAGGATCTGGGCTATCCTCCGCTGGTCACGCCGCTGTCCCAGATGGTCGGCAACCAGGCTGTTACCAACGTCCTGATGGGCGAACGCTACAAGATCGTCTCCAAGGAAGTGCAGAACTACTTCAGAGGCCAGTACGGCATCGCGCCCGCGCCCGTCTCCGAATCGCTGCAGGCCAAGATCCTCGGCGAGGGCGGCAAGCCTGTTGACTGCCGCATTGAGGACGCCAAGCGCACTGGCGAAGACTTCAAGAAAGCCAAGGAAGCCCTCGGCGATCTGGCCCGTTCGGAAGAGGATGTCATGAGTTACATCTGCTATCCGGATCAGGCGATGAAGTTCTTCGAGGACCGCAAGGCCAAGGAAGAAAACATCTGCACCTACGTCATCGAAGAAGCGTAAGCGAGGTGGCCTGAGATGTTTTTTGTCAATGCTGCTCTGAATGATATTTCCATCGGCACCGCGGGCCTCGTGGCCCTGCTGGGCTATGCCGTCGTGTTTGTCGGTCTGATCGCGCTGATGGCAGTCATTATGATTGTCGGCAAGATCATGGTCGCCAAAAAGTCCGCGCCTGCAGCCGCTCCCGCTGCTGCAGCGGCTGCTCCGGCTTCCGCTCCCAAGGCTGTTCCCGCACTCGCCACCGGCGTCGCCGGCGAATGCAAACTCTATAATGTCGGCGACCGCGAAGCTGCCATGCTCATGGCCATTGTCGCCAACAAGCTCGGCAAGCCCCTCAATACCCTGCGCTTCAAATCGATGAAGGAGGTCATCTGATATGAAATACAAGATCACGCTCAACGGCAAAACCTATGAGGTCGAGGTCGAAGAAGGCCAGGCCATGCTCGTCGATGAGTACGAGGCGTATAAGCCCGCTGCTCCCGCTGCCCCCGCCGCAGCACCCGCGCCCGCAGCGGCTCCCGCTGCCGCTCCTGCCGCAGCACCCGCTGCTCCCACGGCTGTTGCCGCCGGCGAGGTCGTCGCGGCTCCGATGCCCGGCAACATTCTGAAGGTCAACTGCTCCCAGGGTCAGGCTGTCAAGGCCGGCGATATCCTCGTTGTTCTGGAAGCCATGAAGATGGAAAATGAGATCCTCGCCCCGCGTGACGGCACGGTCGCTCAGGTCGTGACCACCAAGGGCGCTGTTGTGGATACGGGTGCTCCGCTGGTCGTTCTGGCATAAGGAGGATCAAAGATGTTTAATGTTGGTGATACCCTGTTAAAGCTGGCAACGGAATCCGGCTTTGCGGGCTTCTTCGCAAACGGCGGCTGGCAGAACCTTGTCATGATCGTTATTGCCTGCGTCCTGCTGTACCTCGGCATCGTCAAGGGCTTCGAACCGCTGCTGCTCGTCGGCATTGCGTTCGGCTGCCTGCTTGCGAACGTCAGCTACTTCCCCGGTCTGGACGCAGTCAACCCTGATCTGAACGCGACCAACGCCATGTACCATCCCGAACTCTGGAGCGCATTCCTCGACTCCACCAGCCCCTACTATCACAGCTATGGCCATGTTCTGTCGAACGCTGGTCTGCTGGATATCTTCTACATCGGCGTCAAGGCCGGTCTGTACCCGTCCCTGATCTTCATGGGCGTCGGCGCCATGACCGACTTCGGCCCCCTGATCGCAGACCCGAAGAGCCTGCTGCTCGGTGCGGCTGCGCAGCTGGGTGTGTTCGTCGCCTTCTTCGGCGCGATCTGCCTCGGCTTCACCGGCCCTGAGGCCGCTTCCATCGGCATTATCGGCGGCGCAGACGGCCCGACGGCCATCTTCCTGACCAACAAGCTTGCCCCGCATCTGCTGGGCGCGATCGCCATCGCGGCGTATTCCTACATGGCCCTGATCCCGATGATCCAGCCCCCGATCATGAAGCTCATGACCTCTGAGGCTGACCGCAAGATCAAGATGGTGCAGTCCCGCCCGGTCTCCAAGACCGAGAAGATTCTCTTCCCGATCATCGTCACCATCTTCGTTATCCTGCTCCTGCCGTCCACGGCTCCGCTGATCGGCTGCCTGATGCTCGGCAACCTGTTCCGTGAATGCGGCTGCACCGACCGTCTGTCTGACACCGTGCAGAACGCGCTCATGAACATCGTCACGATCTTCCTCTCCACCTCCGTTGGCGCGACCATGGTTGCCTCCAACTTCCTGAAGCCCGAGACCCTGAAGATCATCTTCCTCGGCCTCGTTGCCTTCGGCATCTCCACGGCCGGCGGCCTCATCGGCGGCAACATCATGTGCAAGCTGTCCGGCAAGAAGGTCAACCCGCTGATCGGCTCGGCCGGCGTCTCCGCCGTCCCGATGGCCGCGCGTGTTTCCCAGATGGTCGGCCAGAAGGCCAACCCCGCGAACTTCCTGCTCATGCACGCCATGGGCCCGAACGTCGCAGGCGTCATCGGCTCCGCCATCGCAGCCGG
>ERZ772892.3505-NODE-3505-length-11325-cov-3.589264_pt1 | contig 11325 bp, 7 predicted proteins | sample MGYA00512126_ERZ772892 | MGnify/ENA primary metagenome ERZ772892 (study PRJEB29015, sample SAMEA2737697) | human gut metagenome | biome: human gut; feature: human-associated habitat; material: faeces | place: China | collected 2012 ... | reverse complement strand
AGGCGGTGGCGCTGTATTCCATTCTGACCCTGGTGGCGCGTCAACAGGGAGATTTCCCGGCGTGATAGCGAAAAATAGACCTCTGGCGCTCTGTTGGCCGACCCTTTAGCCATTGATACTGCAATCGGTTTGCAACGGTTTCGCCCCGGGAAGTCCTTTATGTTATCCGTGGCTTCAGCGCACATTGCGCTCCCGGTTAATCGTCTGCGTTATGCCTGGCATAGCGCTGGGAGCGCACAGGGGGCGGCCAGCAAGAATGGTGAATAAATTAACGGCAGGCCGCACGGACCGTAGGCCGGGTAAGGCGTCAGCCGCCACCCGGCAAAAAAATCAGCGCACGTTCTCAATGCCTCTGCGGAGGCATTTTTTACGCCCGTCTGGCAAAACTGACAAACAAGCTGGCAAAAGCAAACAAACGCCCCGGCGCCGCTGGCTGGTAGCTTAAGGATGACAAAGCCGACATTCGCAGCGGCAAGAGACAACACAACAATAAGATGAGGTCACAATGGCAAAGGGCTTGAAATTTTCTCCTCGTAAAACCGCGCTGGCGCTGGCCGTGGCGGTGGTTTGCGCCTGGCAATCACCGGTCTTCGCTCACGGTAGCGAAGCCCACATGGTACCGCTGGATAAAACGCTGCAGGAATTCGGCGCTGATGTGCAGTGGGATGACTACGCGCAAATGTTCACCCTGATAAAAGACGGCGCTTACGTCAAAGTAAAGCCCGGCGCCAAAACGGCGATCGTCAACGGTAAATCCCTTGACCTACCGGTGCCTGTGGTAATGAAGGAAGGTAAAGCCTGGGTTTCCGATACCTTTATCAACGATGTCTTCCAGTCCGGTCTCGATCAGACCTTCCAGGTGGAAAAGCGCCCGCACCCGTTAAACTCGCTCTCGGCGGCGGAAATCAGTGAAGCGGTGACCATTGTCAAAGCCGCGCCGGAGTTTCAGCCGAATACCCGCTTTACTGAGATTTCCTTACACGAGCCGGACAAGGCGGCGGTATGGGCCTTTGCCCTGCAGGGAACGCCGGTCGATGCTCCCCGCACTGCCGATGTGGTGATGCTCGATGGCAAACACGTCATTGAAGCCGTGGTCGATCTGCAAAACAAAAAAATCCTCTCCTGGACGCCGATCAAAGGCGCCCACGGGATGGTGCTGCTCGATGATTTTGTCAGCGTGCAGAACATCATCAATACCAGCAGCGAATTCGCTGAGGTGCTGAAAAAGCACGGTATTACCGATCCTGGCAAAGTGGTCACCACCCCGCTCACCGTTGGCTTTTTTGATGGCAAAGATGGCCTGCAGCAGGATGCGCGTCTGCTGAAGGTGGTCAGTTATCTGGATACCGGCGACGGCAACTACTGGGCGCACCCGATTGAAAACCTGGTGGCGGTGGTCGACCTTGAAGCGAAGAAAATCATCAAAATCGAAGAAGGTCCGGTGATCCCGGTCCCAATGGAGCCCCGTCCGTATGATGGTCGCGACCGCAACGCCCCGGCGGTGAAACCGCTGGAGATAACCGAACCGGAAGGCAAAAACTACACGATCACCGGCGATACCATTCACTGGCAGAACTGGGATTTCCACCTGCGTCTTAACTCGCGCGTCGGACCAATTCTGTCAACGGTGACCTACAACGATAACGGCACAAAACGCCAGGTGATGTATGAAGGTTCCCTCGGCGGGATGATCGTTCCCTACGGCGACCCGGACGTCGGCTGGTATTTCAAAGCCTACCTCGACTCCGGCGATTACGGCATGGGCACCCTGACCTCGCCAATTGTTCGCGGTAAAGATGCCCCGTCAAATGCGGTACTGCTGGACGAAACTATCGCCGATTACACCGGCAAACCAACCACTATTCCAGGCGCGGTGGCCATATTCGAACGCTATGCCGGGCCTGAGTATAAGCACCTGGAAATGGGCAAACCCAACGTCAGCACCGAACGCCGGGAGCTAGTGGTGCGCTGGATCAGCACCGTCGGCAACTACGACTATATCTTTGACTGGGTGTTCCATGACAACGGCACCATCGGTATCGATGCTGGCGCCACCGGCATTGAAGCGGTGAAAGGCGTGCTGGCGAAGACCATGCATGACCCCAGCGCCAAAGAGGATACCCGCTACGGAACGCTGATCGACCATAATATTGTCGGCACCACTCACCAGCACATCTATAACTTCCGCCTCGACCTCGATGTGGACGGCGAGAACAACACCCTGGTGGCGATGGACCCGGAAGTGAAGCCCAACACCGCCGGCGGCCCGCGCACCAGTACTATGCAGGTGAATCAGTACACGATTGACAGCGAGCAAAAAGCGGCGCAGAAATTCGACCCGGGCACTATCCGCCTGCTGAGCAACACCAGCAAAGAGAACCGCATGGGCAACCCGGTCTCATACCAGATTATCCCTTACGCCGGCGGCACGCACCCGGCGGCGACCGGTGCCAAATTCGCCCCGGACGAGTGGATATATCATCGCCTGAGCTTTATGGATAAACAGCTGTGGGTGACGCGCTACCACCCGACAGAGCGATATCCGGAAGGGAAATACCCGAACCGTTCCGCCCACGATACCGGCCTGGGCCAGTACGCGAAGGATGATGAGTCGCTGACTAACCACGATGACGTCGTGTGGATCACCACCGGCACCACCCACGTGGCGCGCGCCGAAGAGTGGCCGATCATGCCGACCGAGTGGGCGCACGCGTTGCTCAAGCCGTGGAACTTCTTTGACGAAACCCCTACTCTGGGCGAAAAGAGAAAGTAATCTTAACCGGCGGTGAAATCCAGCAGGATCTTACCGCCTCTTCCCGGCTGGCCGGCGGCGGCAATCGCCGCCCGCCAGTCGTTCAACGCTATACGCTGGGCCGGCGGCTGGGAGGTCGTCGGCAGGCGCTGCCAGATTTCGTCGAACGCTGCCCGCCACGCCGCCACGCTGAGTGTCGGCAGCGCCTCCCGCAGATGAAACTTGCGCACCGTCGCGCTACCGCGCGTCTGGGTCAGCGGCCGCCCGGATAACAGCCCATAGGAGATCAGGGTCGACGACCCGGGCAGCACCGACAGCAGCGTATTCGCCAGTTCGCCGCCCACCGCGTCAAACACCAGATCGCTGTGCTGGCTGACCTTCTCCATCAGCGCCCGGTCGGTATCGAGGATCGGATAGATCCCGGCCTGTTCCAGGCGCGCCCGGTGCTGCGGCGAGCGAATAATCCCGCTCACCGAGCGGGCGCCCATCGCCAGCGCCCACTGCCCCAGCAGACTGGCGCAGGAGGACGATGCCGCGGTCAGCACGAGGTGTTTTCCGGCAACCGGCCAGCGCTTGAGCATCAGCATCGCCGTCAGCGGATTGATATACCCGCGGGCGGCCAGCAGATCGTCAACTGCCGGCGGCACCGGCACCAGCCAGGTCTCATCCAGATCGATAAACCGCTGCCAGGTGCCGCCCCCGCGCAGGGGCAGCACCCGCTGGCCCGCGGCTAACCGGCTGCCGTATGGCGCGGCGACCACCTCGCCAAGGCCTTCATAGCCGGCGACGGCCGGCAGTCGGGTGCGGTGGCGATAGGCGCCGGTCACGGGGATCAGATCCGAAGGATTCACCGGGGCAAAGCGCATCCTGACCCGCACCCGTCCGCCCGCCAGCGGCGCCAGCGGCAGGCGTTTCAGGGTCAGCACCGCGGACGGCGGCCCGTAGCGGTCATAAACAATGGCGTCGTTGAACATCGACTGGCTCCAGACAACGAAAGGCGGGATCATAGCAGATCCCGCTTCCAGTGGCTCGCACCCGCGCCAGCCCGGGTCAGCCCGGGCCGTCGCTGGCCGCCGCCAGCAGCGGCACGATGATATCGCTGAGCGGCGTCGGAATGCCGTGCTGACGCCCGCGACGCTGCACCACGCCGTTACGAATATCCCACTCCAGCGGTCGGCCATTGAGGCGATCGATCAGAATAGAGGTGCTTAAGTCGGCAGGCGCCCGATGAAAGCCGGCGATAATCTCCTCCGGCACGTTGTCGCTCAGGGCGGCCCCTTCCGCCCGCGCCACCTGTAGGCATTCGCGCAGATAAGCCAGTCCGAGGGCAGTGATGTCCTCCCGGGCGAACATCCCGGCGCGGCGTCCGGTCAGCACCATCAGTCCGGCAACCGCGTTCTGCAACAGTTTGCGCCAGGCCACGGTGGTAAAATCAGCCGCCAGGTCCACCGCGCAGCGGGTTCCCGCCAGCGCCTGCTGCACCCGCTCTGCCCCCGGCAGATCCGGCAGCGTCAGGCGCGGCGTGGCGCGCAACCAGACAGAGGCATCGGCATCGCGCTGCGCCGGGAACCAGACCACCGACGGCAGCACCGTCGCGCCGCCGGTCAAGGGGGCAAACTGCTGGCGCTGCTCAACGCCGTTTTGCAGCACGCACACCACGGTGTCAGGGGAACACAGGGCCGTCAGCCAGGGGGCGATGGCCTCCGTCTGGGTGGTTTTCACCGCGACAAAGACCAGGTCGAAGGGGGCGGCTATCGCCATCGGGTCGGTGTGCACCGGGCCGGGCACCACGATCTCACCCTCGTCAGTGCGCAGCACCAGCGCCGAATGGGCGGTACGCCCGCAGACCATCGGCGCCCTCCCCCTCTCAAACAGGGCGGCGGCAATCGTGGTGCCGATGGCGCCGGGACCAATTAGCGCAACCTTAGGAAATGCTGTCATGCCGAAGACCTCCTGATGATTCACCGCCCAGATTAGGCAAAGATTGCCCTCCACAGTAGCGAGAAAGACCGGAGGTCGGCAAGGGGCGCGTCGGGAAAAGCCTTTCGCCTTCCCCGACGGAGGGCTAGTAGCGCACGCAGACGGATTTGGTTTCGCACCAGCCGTCGAGCCAGTCAGGGCCGAAATCGCGGCCGGTACCAGACTGCTTCATGCCGCCGAAAGGCAGGTTGGCGTCAATCAGGGTATGGCTGTTGACCCATACCGTTCCCGCCTGCAGACGGTCGGTGTAGTTCAGGGCCTGGGTCAGATCGCGGGTCCAGACGCTGGCGGTCAGACCAAAATCGCTGTCGTTGGCCAGGCGCAGCGCCTCCTCGCCATCGGCCACTCGCACCAGGTTCACCACCGGGCCAAAAACCTCCTCACGGCTGAGACGCAGTCCGGCGTCGGGGTTTACCACCAGCGTTGGCGGAATATAGTACCCTCCCGCATCTGGTCCGGCGCTGCCGCTGATGAGCTCTGCCTTCTGCTGGCGAGCCTCTTCGAGGTAGGCCGCCACCTTGTCGCAGTGGGCCCGGGAGACCACCGGGTTGATCTGCGCCGTCTCCTGCATACCCGGCCCCACCTGCAGCGATTTCACCGCCTGCTCGAAGCCGCTGACCAGGGTGTCAAACAGCGGCGCTTCGATGTAGATCCGCGAGCTGGCGGCGCAGACCTGCCCCTGATTGAGGAAGCTTCCGGTCATCAGCCCCTCAATAACCCACTGGGGGTCGGCGTCTTTGAGCACAATCGCCGGATTCTTGCCACCCAGCTCCAGCGTCACGCGGGTCAGGCGGTCGGCAGCCACGCGGGCAATCTGTTTCCCGGTCGCCGTCGAGCCGGTAAAGCTAACCTTCGCCACCTGCGGATGGGCGGTCAGCGCCGCGCCGCAGCCGGCGCCGCTGCCGGTGACCACGTTGAACACCCCGTCAGGAACGCCCGCCTGGGTCGCCAGCTCCGCCACCCGCAGCAGGGTCAGCGGGGTGGTTTCCGAGGGTTTGATGACGATCGAACAGCCCGCCGCCAGGGCCGGCATGACCTTCCACATGCCGATCATCAGCGGGAAATTCCACGGGACGATGCCCGCCACCACCCCGACCGGCTCTTTTTTGGTCCACGCCTGGTAACGCGCCCCTTGCGGGAACGGGATCGAAACGTCCAGCGTCCGGCCGCTGATCTTGGTGGTCAGCCCCGCGGTGTAGCGCATCCAGTTCAGGGTGCAGCCGACCTCAAAGGCGCGGGAGATGGCAATGGATTTCCCCTGCTCGAGGGTTTCCAGTTGCGCCAGCTCCTCGCCGTGCTGCTCCACCAGATCGGCAAAACGCAGCAGGATGCGTTCACGGTCAGCCGGGGTGCGCCCGGCCCAGCGGCGATCGACAAAAGCGCGCCAGGCGGACATCACCGCCCGGTCGACATCCGCCGGGCTGGCGTCGGCGGTGGTGGCAATCGCCTGCCCGGTGGCCGGATCCCAGACGGTTAACCGGTTTTCGCTCTGCGCGGCGCAGGGGGCGCCGTCGATATACAGGCCATGCTGACGGTCTAAAAACTGCTGGATGCTGGCAAGCAGCGCTATCTGTGAGGTGGACATACCCTTTCCTTATTCATCGCGGATAGTGCTTTCAGTCTATGTCTGGTTGGCGGTTGGCGCTTTTTTCTCTGTGACATTCGTTTGCGCCGCTGTGACAGTCGCCGCAATTCCGTCGTCTGCCCTCGCAGAAATGTGCCGCGGGTAATAGTTCTTTCATATACCCGCCATCGCGCCCTTGCCTGAGGCGACACAAATGCAACAATGCGGAAACATTGTTATTACAGGAGAAGGGCGAATGATGACCACGGCAGAGGGGGGGCTGGCGTATCAGCGCTGGCTGGCGACGATCAATCAGGTCTGCGGCCATTTCGCCGCCCGGCCGCTGAAGGAGAGTTTCCACGGCGAGATTGACGCCCGCTACGCCGGCAGCCTCAAGGTCAGTACCGTCACCGCCGCCGGCGTCAATCTCTACCGCACGCGCAATGAGATAAAACGCGATAACGACGCCTGGTTCTATACCGTGTTTCAGCTCGCCGGCGAAGCCATCATCGAACAGGACGATCGCCAGGTGACGCTGGCGGCAGGCGATATCACGTTAATCGACGCCGCCCGCCCATGCTCCATCGTCTGGCAGCAGACCTCGCGTCAGGCCTCGCTGCTGCTGCCGCGCCAGCGGGTGGCGCCCACAGGGAACATCACTACCGCCTGCCGGCTGGACAAATCTCTGCCAATGGTCCAGCTCAGCCAGCGACTGCTGCTGGAAAGCATGGGCGGCACGACGCTCTCCGCCAGCGAGAGCGAAGCCGCGCTGGAGGCGATCGCCTGCCTGTTGCGCCCGGTGCTGCATCAGCGCGATCCTGCCCCTTCCCGGCGGGAAAAGCAGTTTCAGAAGATTATTGCGTTAATCGATGCGTCCATTCAGTCGGAGCATCTGCGTCCGGAGTGGCTGGCCAGCGAGACGGGCATGTCGGTACGCAGCCTGTACCGGCTGTTTGCCGATCAGGGGCTGGTGGTGGCGCAGTATATTAAGAACCGGCGGTTGGATCTGTGTGCCCAGGCGTTACAGAATGTTCATGACGATGAAAAGCTGGCGGGGATCGGCTACCGCTGGGGCTTCAGCGACCACAGCCATTTCTCCACCGCATTTAAGCAGCGCTTTGGCGTCACCCCGGGGGAATACCGCAAGCGCTGTCGCTAATTATTTGCGCAGCCACTGGCCGTTCAATCCCTGGACGTACTCCCCGGGCTGCGCGCGGGCCACCAGCTTCTGCCCGGCCATTTTCGCCACTTCATCCACCGGCAGATTGTTGTCATCCGCCAGCTGCTGGTAGCTTTCGCTGCGCGCGGCGTTAATCTGCTTTACCAGCGCCAGCGTCTCTTTATCCTGACGCAGCGGCGCGAGATAGCCGTTCAGCGTCTCCCCCACTCGTCCCTGCTGGCGCGCTTCGCTCAGGGTCAACGCCAGCGCGGGCGCGCTGAGTAAAGCCAGCGTCAGCGCCGCGGTTAACAGTCGTTTTCTCATCGTCGCCTCAGAACAAATCGCTGCGGGATTTGAGCAGGTTTTCCACATCCTTATCGACCTTGATATGGATCTCATGCTCAATTTTGACATTCATATTGATGGTGATGGGCTCTTTCGACGCCGCGATTTCGATGCGCGGCGTACAGCCGGCGAGCAGCATCGACGCCGCCATGGCCAGTAACAGCTTCTTCATTTAGGTTCCTTACATGTCTTACCGTCCGTACAGCGCCGTACGGGCAGCGTAGCATTCTGCTCGAGCCACGCCTGTAAATTGTCGCCGAAGCGCAAACTGCGCCACAGGTCGAAAATATTCTCTTCATGAGCGTAGTTTAAATGCACGGTACTACTTTTCCCTTCCACCCGGCTGGTGCCGTTGATGCTGGCCTTAAGCGTCAACACGCCCAGATTATCGAGGTTAATCTGCGTCCACGAGCTGGAGATTTCCATATAGCGCAGCCAGTTAATCGCCGCCCCGGCGGAGACGTTATCCGCCACCAGCGCATCGGCGGTGTCTTTATCCAGCCGCAGGGTCATCGGTCCGTCATTGCGCAGCCAGCCGTCGTGGATGATCCATTGATTATTCTCCAGCCACAGCGGCAGCGCGCCGCTCACCGCGCCGGACATGGCGAACTGTTTCACCTTGACGGCGCTGGTCAGTTCGCTGCTGGAGATATGCTGCAGGCGGATCAACGCCGGGTCGCGCTGCGGCATACGCAGCTGCAGCAGTGTCAGTTTCCCGCCTAACAGATCGACGCTGACGTCGCTGAGCTGCAGCGGATTGGCCTCGCTCCACGGCCAGGTGCCCTGCAGGTCCGCCGTCAGATTACGCGCTGTGACCTGGTTGACGATTTCGCCAATGCGCAGGGAGACCGGGCGGCGGGTGCCCAGCTGCCAGTGACCGTCGCTGAAGCGGAACGGCAGGACGAAGTCGACGCCGTTGATCTGGTTATCCGGCATCCAGGCGCTGCCGCCCTTCAGGACGCCATGGCCGCCCGCCTCAAATCCCTGCCCAGCTGCCGCCGAGAAGGCCACCTGCGCGTAGAGACTGCCTTCGCGCAGGTTCATCTTCCAGTCCGGCGGCACCAGCGGCTGGAACACCGTTAGCGACTGTTTTGGCCACCACGCCTGGCCGCGCAGCCGTTCGCCATCCCAGCGCCCGGACAGACGCACCGGACCGATAGCCTCGGCATGCAGGGCGCCGGTGAACTGGAACCACGTCGGGTCCCGACCGTCGAGAGCGAATTTCAGCGTTGAGGCCGGGAGATAGCTGCCGCCGGAGAAGGTGGTTTTGGCGGCGTCCAGCGACAGCGCGCCGGTCAACCGCGGATGCTCAGCATCGCGCAGCCAGCGGATCGGCTGCTCGAGGGTCAGACGCGGGGTGCTGACCCGCATTGTGCCGTACTCAAGCTTATCGAAGCCGGTGGAAAGGCTGCTCAGGGTAATAGCATTGTCGCGCCACTCCCCGCTGCCCTTCACATCCCAGCGCGCCTGCATCGGGGTAAAATGTCCCTCGCCCCAGTAGCGCCACTGCCAGCGGCCGCTGTCGGGCAGAAAATCGCTCGCCTGACCGTCCAGATGCAGCGTAAAGTCGCCCATCTGCTGCTCATGGGCGCGAAGGATCGCCTGCAGGCGGCCATCGACGCCCTGCTGAGTGACCTTAACCCCGGCCAGCGGCCAGCGGATTTCGTCAATATTCAGCGCGTCGATCACCCGCCCGCGCGAGCGCAGCAACGCACCGGGGTGAAAAGCCAGCTGCGGGCTGATCAGCGGCCCGCTGAGCTGAGCCGGCAGCGCCGCGTATAGTATCATCTCCCCCAGCTTGGCCTCACCGGTGAGCCGCAGCGGCAGATCGCTGTTATCCATGCTCAGCTTGCCCGGACCAATATTCAGTACCGCATTGCCCTTCCCGGCATGCCCCTCGGTGAGAACATTCAGGCGACCGCTGACGATCATCTGTTCGGTGCCCTGCTGCCAGTTACCCACCGACAGCGCCACCCGCCCGCGCAGCGGATACGCCTCGTAACGGGTGCGCCAACGGCCGTCGCTGATGGTGATCCGCTCCGGGGTGATCTCCCACGGCAGGTCCAGAATAGGCTCTACCTCACCCCGCGGGGTGACCAGCAGCTGGCCGCGATTGTGCTGCCACTCGAGCTCAGCATCGATCCATTCCGCAGTCTGCGGGAATTCGAAGGTGCCCTGCATCTGGCCGTCGACCGGCAGACCATCCGGCACCAGCGGCAGATGGAAGGTCCCCACCAGCTTCACCGGCGGCTGATCGTCAGTCAGCCGGGCGCTGAACTGGCTGACGGTGAGCGCCTGGCCGCGCAGGCGCGCCTGCAGACTCAGTTCCTTCCCGGCAAAGCCGATATCCTGCTGCGCAGGCGTTAATGACATTACCAGCCGCCCCTGCCATTTCTCCCACGGCGACAGCCGCAGATTGTCAATGGTTAACCAGCTATAGGGCAACATCGATTGCCATTCGGCAAGCGTGCGCGGTGAACCGGGAGAGGGATCGCTGGCCGGCAGTTTGCTCAGGCAGGCGCTGTTGATCTCCAGCTGGCCAATATGCAGCCGCCAGCGGCTGGGACGCGAGAGACGGGCATCGGTCACCCGGGCGATTTCACAGTCGCCCACCAGATAACGCAGATCGGGGATCAGCAGGGCCGACCGCGTCAGGCGCGGGCTCTCCTGCAAAGAGATACGCGTGCCCACGGGCAGCCAGATGCCCGCCAGCGTCGGCACCCAGTGGGTTAGCGTCAACAGCAGGGTTAGCGGCAATAACACCAGAACTAACACCAGCGCGATGGCGGCTTTATATTTACCCTTCATGGGCAGTTAATATCCTGATTCAACATAAGTAAAAGCCGAAAGGCGTCCATTGTGACACGTTCGACCAGTGAGTGAAAGTTTACGGCCTGTTAAAGCATAGTTGCCAGCCGGACTCGCGGCGCGACGTTCGGCCATTATCATTTAACTGTTGTTTAAGTCGCCCCTGCCACACTCCAGCCAGACGGGAATAGCTTGCGGGAGAGGCGGTGTCGTTAATTATCTCGCTCATAGAGAGCGCACAGGACCACTATCCATGGGTATTGCTGATTGTTTTTCTGCTTACCTTCACTAAATCCTGCGCATTGGTCTCGCTGGCAATCCCCGGCACCTCCGGCCTGCTGCTGCTGGGAACATTCGCTTCCGCCAGCCTCGGACATTTCCTGTTAATGTGGTCCAGCGCCAGCCTCGGCGCCATCGGCGGATTCTGGCTATCGTGGCGGCTGGGCATTCGCTACCGTCATCGCCTCACCCATCTACGCTGGCTGACCGCCGAGCGTCTGGCCCGCAGCCGCCTCTTCTTTCAGCGCTATGGCCCGTGGGCTATCTTTTTCAGCCGCTTTCTCTCTCCCCTGAGGGCTACGCTGCCCTTCGTTAGCGGCGCCAGCAGTCTGCCGCTGTGGTCGTTTCAGCTGGCTAACGTCAGCTCCGGTCTGCTGTGGCCGCTTCTGCTGCTCGCCCCCGGCGCTTTCAGCCTCAGTTTGTGGTGAAAAAACTTTG
>ERZ772892.3502-NODE-3502-length-11344-cov-4.344495_pt1 | contig 11344 bp, 7 predicted proteins | sample MGYA00512126_ERZ772892 | MGnify/ENA primary metagenome ERZ772892 (study PRJEB29015, sample SAMEA2737697) | human gut metagenome | biome: human gut; feature: human-associated habitat; material: faeces | place: China | collected 2012 ... | reverse complement strand
CCCGCATAAAGGGCGACGTCATCGACACGCTCTCGCGCATCCGCTGCGAGGCGCATGCCCTAAACGGCATCGAGCGCTTGAGCGCGATCCACTCCCAGCTTCGTCCGAAGGCAGCGTTCACGTTCACATGGGACAAGGTGAATCCCTGCTCGAACACGAGGACACGCGACCTGATCGCCCCCGCGCTCGTGGACTTCAAGCCCAGCGGACGCTCAGACATCTTCAGGATCGACGAAATGTACGGCTGCGTGCTCTCCATCCGCACGTTCGGATCGATGCTTGAGGACTACTACCTAGCGAACATCATCGACCTTCCCATGCCCCTGTCGGTGAACCTGCACATCCAGCCCATCGCGCAATCGGACGCCCTCGCGCTCGTGAAGCGACAGCTCGACTGGATGGACAAGGAGATAATCGACGAGCAGATGAGCGCCATGAAGAAGGGCTACGACTATACGATCCTGCCTCCGGAGCTGCGCTACTCCAAGGAGGAGGCCGAGGAGCTCTTGGACTTCCTTCGCAACAAGAACGAGCGCCTCTTCACCTACACCGGCCTCATCTACACCTACGCCGATACTGTTGATGCACTTGAGCGCCAGATCGACCAGATCGTGTCGATCGGTCAGGGCAACTCGCTCGGTATAGAGCCGCTCTACTACCGGCAGCGCCAGGCGCTGAACTCGGTGCTCCCCTTGGGCATGAACCACATCGACGTCACCCGCTACCTCACCACGGGCCAGATAGCCATGCAGATGCCCTTCGCCTCGCTAGAGCTCAACCAGGAGGGCGGGGGCTACTACGGGCAGTCCAAGCAGTCGGGCAACCTCGTCATATGCAACCGCAAGAAGCTCGCTTCCCCCATGGGGTTCGTCTGCGGCAAGCCCGGCTCCGGGAAGTCCTTCTCCGTGAAACGCGAGATCACCAATACAGTGCTCGCCTATCCGGAGGACGAGATCATCATCTTCGACCCCGCTGGCGAGTACGGAAACCTCATCGAGGCCTTGGGCGGCGTGAACGTCCGGCTCGCCCCCGACGCGGACACCGCGCTCAACCCCTTCGACCTCTCGGACGTGGAGGGTCGCGCGGACGCTGCCCAGCTCGCGTTCAAGATCGACGCGTTCCTGGCTCTCTCAAGCGCGATGATGGCGGAGTCCTCGGAAGGCCTTCCCGAAGCCGACAAGTCGATCATCACGAGATGCGTCGAGGCGGCATACTCCAAGTGCGCCGACGGGCAGGGCGTGCCGACGCTTTCCGACTTCCACGAGATACTGAGCGGCCAGCCCGAGACCGAGGCGCGAGACATCGCGCTCAGGTACGAGCGATACGTCACAGGCGCGCTCTCCTTCTTCAACCGCCAGTCCAACGTGGGCTTCGACAACCGCATCACCAACATCGATCTGCACGACCTCTCAACCAACATGCGGGTGTTCGGCATGCTCACCGCGCTTGAGGCGGTGCGCAACCGGATGTACGCGAACTTCGAGCGGGGCATCACCACCTGGCTCTACATCGACGAGGTGCAGTCGCTCTTCGGACACCCGACCATCATCGACTACTTCGCGAAGTTCTGGGCGGAGGGGCGCAAGTTCAACCTCATCTGCACCGGCATCTCGCAGAACACCTCCCACATGCTCACCCACGAGCGCGCCCGCACCATGGTGCTGAACTCGGATTTCATGCTGCTGCACAAGCAGGCGAGCCAAGACCTCGCCGCATGGGCGGACATGCTCTCCCTCTCTGCTGCGGAAAAGGAGTACATCGACGAGTCCATCAAGGCCGGAGAGGGGCTGCTCGTCGCTGGTGGCGCGCGCGTGCCCATCCGGGACGACTTCCCAAAAGGCGCGCTCTACGACCTGTGGAACACCAAGCCCGAGGAGATCGCGCAGCTGAAGCGCGCCCATGCCTTCGAGTCAAACGCAAAGAAAAGCCGAAGCTAGATGGATCCGAGAGAACTCGACAAGGATCGCTCCACCATCGCCGACATCGTCACGGCGGAGAAGGTCGACGCCGTGAACTCGGGAATCGTGAAAGACGACGAGGCCCAGAGCCTCTCCACGCTCGCGAGCAGGGAGGACGCCCTCGGCACGCGCCGCCCGAAGGAAGGCGCAAAGGGAAACCCCCGCAAGGCAAGGGCGGCGGCCTCCGCAAGCGCAGGAAATAAGCCAGCCTCGGCCCAGGGGCCATCAGAGGGTACACCACATGTGGCGGACGAGACGAACGGGCGGCTCAAGGTGCGCCAGGTGCTGGAGCGCCAGGCGGTGTCCGAGCTCGACGACACCGACGAGTTCGAGGGCGCGCAGGGCGCATACGACGCCGGGAAGGGCGCAAAGCGCGGCATCGCAGCAGCACGGGAGCGCAAGGCGAAGGGAGCTGTGCGCGCATCCAAGGGCGGCAAGGGCGCAGGGACCGCGAAGGGCAAGAGCGCCGGTGCCGCAGGAGCGGGCAAGGCATCCTCTGCGTCAGCGGCCCCGGGACAGGCCCGCGCGGCGCAAGCGTCCGCACAGGCAGCAGGCGGTGCCGCGAAGACGGCGGCATCAGCATCGGGCAGCACCGCCATCGCCGGTGCCGTCGGCGGAAGCGGGATCGCGACCGCCGGAGGCGTGCTCGCAGGCATCATTGCCTTCGTGCTCGTCGCGCTCCTCGTCGGCCAGATCGTATCGGCGCTTTTCGGGTTCTGGGACGCCGAGGACAAGAAGCGCTCCATGGAGGGGCTTCCGCCCTACATCACCTACGAGATGGTCGAGGAGGCCATACGCTGCCAGGAGGAGTTCGGACACCCCGCCGGGTGCACCATCGCGCAGATCATCTGCGAGTCCGGCCAGGGAGAGACCATGAGCCAGCTCGCGACGCGCGACCACAACCTCTTCGGGATGAAGTGGGCGTCATCTTTCGCCTCGGCACCGGAGGTGGCGGGCAAGGCCGGGTGGACGACACATGAGGAGTACACGCCCGGGCAGATATCCACGATCACCGCATACTTCACGGTCTTCAAGGGAGACGTCGAGTGCATACGCTTCAGGAGCCGCGTGTTCCTCCAGGCCGCCCACTACAGGAACAACGCCCTCATCAGGCAGGCTGTCGCAGAGCACTCCTCCGACAAGATGGCAGAGGGGCTCAAGGACGCGGGATGGGCGACGTCATCGTCCTACGTCGAATCGCTCAAGGCGGCGCTCGACGCGTACAACCTGCGCAGGTTCGACTCGATGACGGTCGAGGACCTTGAGGGCGGAGCTCTCTCGGCAGACGCGATCGTCGCCGCCGCCTACAGCCAGCTCGGCGTGCCCTACGTGTGGGGCGGCACCACGCCCGGGGTCGGCCTCGACTGCTCGGGGCTCACCCAGTACTGCTACCGGCAGGCGGGCATCGCGATCCCGCGAAACTCAGAGGACCAGGCGGCGTTCGGCCGCAAGGTCCCGGTGTCGGAGGCCACGCCCGGCGACATCCTGTGGAGGCCCGGGCACGTGGGCATCTACATCGGGGACGACCGATACATCCACGAGCCGCACACAGGCGCGGCCTGCACGATTGCAAGCGGCGCGTCGTACTTCACGAGCGCCATCAAGATCAGATAGGAAGGAAGAGGAAATGTCGAAGAAGAACAAGCTCATGTTCGCAGCCGCCGTCATCGCCGTGCTGCTGCTGATCGGGTCGGGCGTGGCACGATGCTCGCTCGCCCGCGAGGACGTTGAAAGCACAAATTCTGCCATCGAGGCCGTCGAGAAGGAAGGATCATCTGCGTCCCAGCAAGGCGCACCTGCAGAAGGGCGCACGGATGCGACGGCAGGACTGGAAGCGCTCGTCGGCACCTCCTGGACGGGCATAGAAGATCCCACCTACACGCTCTCCATCGTCAAGGGCGCATTCGTCGAGGCGAAGGACGGCCAGACAAACGTCACCTACTGGACGCTCGACACAGAAGAGGCGACCGACACGACCTTAACGGCGACCGTGCTCGCCTCGAAGTCGCTGACCGAGGCCGCAAGTCCCTATCTCGTTACCGTGGCCACCGAAGGCGCGGACACCGTTTTGAGGACTGATGCGCTCGCATGCTCGTACAAGAAGGTGCTCCTCGGCGAGAGGACGCTTTCGTTCATGGGCGTCACCTCCAAGCTGGAGGAGGCCATGGGGGTAGAGGCCGCCAAGATCGAGGCAGCCGTGTCCGCACGGGCGGCGGCGGTCTCGCCCAACGCCAGCCGTGCCATCTGGGACGCCGAGGCGTGGATAGACTACGCGAGCGGAGCTGCGACAACCACGTTCACGCTCGACGATGGCGCATCGACCATGATCTCGGTCACGCGCGCATCCGACGGCACAATCGAGGCGCTCTGATCCCGATGGAGAAGCTAGGAAACCTCGTCTCAAGCAGACGGTTCATACTGGCCTTCGCGGCCGCCTTCGCACTCCTCTCGGCGCTCCTCATCCCGACGCACTTCGCATGGGGCTCGATCGCAGACGACATCAACGCATGGCTCTGCGGGGTGCTGCGCGACTGGTGCAACTGGATCTTCGCGGCGCAGACCGATGTCATGCGATCGATCGGCGCGAACGGCGTACTCTCGGCTCCCTTCGAGACGATGCTCACGAGCGCTGGCGACGTGTCGATGTACGACATCGCGCGCGGCGTCTGGCAGGTGGCGGTGCTGCCGATAGGCTGCGGGGTGCTCGGGCTCGTGTTCACCTTGAAGCTCATCGAGATCTCGCAGCGCATGGACGGTAACCAGTCGCTGCCGGGAGTGAAGGAGGTCGTGTTCCTCCTCGTGTTCTTCGCCGTGTTCCTGTTCTTGATCCAGCACTCCTTCGACCTCATGGCCGCTATCTACGAGGTGATAGGGCTCGCGATAGACCGCGTGGAGGGGTTGTTCGGGACGGGCGGCGCTCTCGACATGACGGTGGTGTCCATCGTCACCGGCGACGATGACCTGTCTGCTCTCTTGGCGCTCCTGATAGTCGCGATAATCAGCTGGCTCGTCGTGCTCATCGCCTACATCGTGGCGCTCGTCGTCTGCTGGGCGCGAGCGATACAGCTCTACATCATGGCGGCCTTCTCGCCGATACCGCTGGCGTTCCTGGGCTTCGACCAGACGCGCCAGATCGGTCTCGGGTACCTGAAGAGCTTCGGGGCGGTCTGCATAGCGGGCCTCATCATCCTGATCCTGCTCATCAGCTTCCCCGTGATCCTGGGCGGCATCGTCGCCGTGAACCCCGAAACGGGGACGCCCATCGACGCCATCGCGAACGGGCTCACCTACGCGCTCCAGTACCTCGCCATGTGCATCCTGCTCGTGCTCTCGCTCGTGAAGAGCGGTGCCTGGGCGCGCGACATCGTGAGCGGTTTCTGATGACTAGGACGATCTGAGAGGAGGTGGTGCCTATGGAATCGGGTGGTAAACGCTAAGGCAGAAAGATGCGGCGAACCTCCAAACAACGCCGCGCCCAGAGATCGACAAGAGATGCAAAGGAGCACTCACATGGAAGATAACAAGAAGAACGTCTACGTCACCGTGCACAAGAACTTCGTGAGGGAGAACATCGAGTACCCAGACCGCAAGACAGGCGAGACCAAGACGTTCAACTCGGTGACGCTGCCGAAGGGCACCATCATCGACGGAGTGGACGTCAGCTACTACCAGTTCACGCCCCTGTTCGTGAACCCCTCACGCTTCAAGGGCGAGAACTTCCGCGACATCCCGCTTCTGGCGGACAAGGAGGTCTGGCTCAAGAAGGACGCCCTCGACGCCGACGGGAATCCTGTCCTCGACGAGGACGGGAAGCAGGTCAAGGACATCGTCAAGGTCATGCCAGCACAGCTCAAGGAGGCGATCAGCAAGGGCCGCGAGGCCTACCTCGCCTCGCTCGACGACAAGGCCAGGGACGCCCGCGAGGCGTCGGCCAACCAGGACCGCGAGGCTCGCCGCGCCGAGCCCGTCGCGCGCTAAGGAGGCGAAAGATGAAAGACATCACTGAAGCAGCGCTCGCCTCCAAGGCCCTACGATGCATGCTCGCCGCGCTCATCGCCCTGGCATCGGCGCTCGGGACGCTCGGCGTCCAGGGCAAAAGCGCCTATGCCGCCGAGAGCGCGAACCTCACGACGGGCGGCAAGATCCACTACGGCGGATACCACACCACCTGGATGGAGGCCGACGGCGAGATGGCCTACTGCGCCGACCCCCAATCGGCAACGCCTTCTCCCGGCAGCTACGCCAAGAGCTCCATCGACGCCCCCTCCGGGCGCAACGCCGAGGTGGTGGCGGACCTCTGGTTCGCCTACGGGAGCCCCGGCTTCGATGCGAGCCTATGGCCGGACAAGTGGTACGACGGCACCGAGATGACGGCGTCACGCTACGCGGCCTGCGCCCACATCCTCGTGTCCGACACGTACACCTCCGACGGCTCGTACGCGCTCTACGGCTGCAACGCCGACTTCAAGAGCTGGGCTAGGAAGAACGTCATCGGCTTCGGTGCCGACGGAAGCATGATCAACTCGAACGCAACGGGACGCCTCATCGCCGCGAGAACGGCCGACGTTCCCTCGAACTTCGAGGCGTTCCAGCTCTACACCGGAGCTGGCACCCAGATCATCCTCTCGTTCAAGTATACCCCCTACGGCAACATCGACCTGGTGAAGGTCACGGCCAACGAGGAGATGTGCGAGGGCAACCCGCTCTACTCCGTGGAGGGCGCGGTCTACACCGTGTACAGCAACTCGGGCCTCACGGACGTGGCTGGCTCCATCACCACCGACGGGGACGGCTGGGGCATCTTAGAGGAGCTTGAGCCGGGCGACTATTGGGTGAAGGAGACCAAGCAGGCACCGGGGCACGCGATCGACCCGACCGTGTACCCGGTGAAGGTGGCCTCGGACGAGACCGCGCGCGTTAACGGCCAGACCGTCTCCGACATCCCGCAGTCAGATCCCGTCGGCATGCTCGTCGGCAAGGTCGATGCCGATACGGGCGAGAGCCGCCCGCAAGGCGACGCCACGCTCGAAGGCGCGCTTTTCACAGTGCGCTACTTCGCAGGCGACTACACGGATGCCGCATCAGCTGAGGCGTCCGGCGAGCCTTCTCGCACATGGGTCTTCGAGACCGATGTTGACGGATTCGCCTATCTCTCTGACGAGTACAAGCACTCGGGAGACCCCCTCTACTACCAGACCAACGGGGACGCTTCGATCCCGCTCGGCACGGTGCTCATCCAAGAGACCCGTGCACCCCAGGGCTACAACCTCGATGACGGGCACGGAGGAGACCCCAAGGTCTTCTGCGTTCGCATCACGCCAGACGGCGCTGTCGGCGAGAGCGTCTACACCTACAACACGCCGAAGGTGCCAGACACCGTGAAGCGCGGTGACTTCCGCCTCGTGAAGGAGGTGCCCGTGACGGTATACGACGAGCCCGACGGAGACATGCCCCAGGAAGTCGTGCGCGTGCTCGTTCCCGGCGTCAAGTTCGAGCTCTACAACGATTCCGAGAATGCCGTCCTCTCGCCCGTGACGGGCAAGCTCGTGGAGCCCGGCGACCGCGTGTGCACCATCACGGTGGACGACAACGGTCTTGCCACTACCAAGGACGACAACGCCAGCGTCAACGGCTGGAGCAAGCCTGCCGATTGGACGGGCGCGCTCGCATACGGCACCTACCGCGTGCACGAGGTGATCCCGCAAGATGTGGCAGATGCATTCAAGGCGGAGTGGGGAAAGACCCTGCTTCCCGTGGAGGATTGGAAGACTACCATCCGCGAGGAGGGCCAGTATCTTCCTCCGCAGCTCGTGAATGACCACATCCCCCAGACGCCGCTCAAGGTGGTCAAAGTGGACGCAGAGACTGGAGGTCAGGTCCCGCTTCCCGTGAGCTTCCAGCTTGAGGACCAAAACGGCGATCTCGTCACCTACACATCGCACTACCCAGTGGAGGAGACCATCGACACATGGACTGCCAACGAGCGAGGCGAGCTGACGCTGCCGATGCTCCTCGAAGAGGGCGACTACACGCTCAAGGAGGTCCAGGCACCCTACGGCTACGTGAAGGAGCTTGAGGGTAAGGCGTTCCATGTGGGCGCTGCCTACAACGGGTGGGACGATCCGCTCGTGATCGAGTTCGCGAACATGCCCCAGAAGGCCACCATCACTGTCGCAAAGACCGATTCCATCACAGGAGATGCGGTAAACGAGTCGGTATACATCGTTAAGGCGGCCGAGACCATCGCCACGCCCGACGGCACGATCCGGGCCCATGAGGGCGAGATCGTCGCCACGCTCACCACGGGCGATGACGGCAAGGCGACCACTCCTGAGTTCTACCTCGGAACCTACACGGTATACGAGGCCAAGGCGAAGGACGGCTTCGCGCTCGACGTCGTAGAGAAGACGGTCGCGCTCGAATATGCGGGACAGGATGTTTCGGTATACGACCACGAAGAGGCTGTGACCGACGAACCCACTACACCTTCTATCAAGAAGGTCGACGCGCTCGACCCTGAGAAGGCTCTGGCAGGTGCCAAGTTCCACGTCTGGAACGACGAGGGCACCTTCGACGAGGAGCTCGCCACCAATGAGAACGGCGTCATCTCTCTCGCATATGCCAAGCATGGTAGCTACCACATCCAAGAGGTGGAGGCACCAGATGGCTATGTCATCGCAGACCTCGACGACGAGGGCAACCCGACAGTGATCGATTTCAAGGTGAACGACCAGGGCATGATCGAGTGGGACGAGAGCGGTGCCATGGCGCAGTCGCACGAGTTCGAGCTTGAGAACATGCCAAAGACCATGAAGACGATAGCCGCGGATTCCGAGAGCGGAACGCACGAGAGCCAGGCTCGCGAAGACATCACGATCGTGGACACTATTCAATACACCGGCCTCATCCCCGGCAACGAGTACACTGCGTGCGGCACGCTCATGGACAAGGCGACCGGCGAGGCCGCGCTCGACGATGAGGGTAACGCCATCACCTCAAGTACCACCTTCACTGCCAAGGAATCGTGCGGGACGGTGGATGTGACCTTCATCTTCAAAGGCGCAACGCTTGCTGGCAAACAGCTCGTGGCCTTCGAGGCCATGGAGTTCGAGGGGGCCGAGTACATGGTTCATGCCGATATCGACGATGTGGACCAGACCGTGAGCGTCGTGGACATCGCAACCCAGGCACGAGACGGCGAGACCGGAACGAACGTGGGCACCATTGGCGAGAACGTTAAGCTCATCGACACTGTTGCCTACACGGGGCTCACACCGGGCAATGCATACAAGCTCTTCACCATGCTCATGGACAAGGAGACCGGAAACCCGACTATGGGCGATGACGGTTTGCCGATCGTCGGCACCACCGAGTTCACACCCGAGACCCATGACGGCACGATCGACGTCGAGATAGAGATCGACACGCGCGATCTCGCAGGACACGACATCGTCTTCTTCGAGAAGCTCTCCGATGCAGAAGAGAACATCATCGCCACCCACGAGGACATCGACGACGAGGGTCAGACTGTGAGCTTCCCCGAGCCTGAGCCTGTTCCCGAACCAGAGAACCCGGGCAAGGGCTATCCCAAGACCGGAGCCTTCGCCGAGGTCGATCCTGCGACGGCTAGCGTTGCTGTGATGCTGCTCTGCGGAGCGGCTGGCGCGACTTACGCCTATATCCGCCGTGCGCGCAAGCAGGCAGATGCCATTTCCGAGATGGAAAAGGAAGTGCTCGAAGCCTCCGATGAGGACTAGCTGAGAGCAGGCCGCTTGCAGACATACGCAATACCTTAGCGAAGAGCTAAGAATCGGCAGGGTGGGGCGCTCGCATGGCGTCCCACCTTTCTAATACGAGGAGCAACAGATGAAAAGAATAAGAGCTTTCGCAAAGATCGCAGGGGTTGTCATGGCGGCAATAATCACCTCCCTTGTCATCACAATAGTCTGCTCGCCAAAAGAGGGCAGATTGGATGTATCTCAGACAATCGAGGAGTTCCTCGACCAGGAGGAGTCTGGAAGGCAGATCGAATGGGACAGCCTCCCTGCAGAAGTTGTGGCCTGGATTGAGGTGCCAGGAACTAACATCGACGAGCCGATAGTGCAGGCAACTCCCGATGCGCCCAACGCTTACCTTTATTGCAACGTGTTCGGTCAAGGCAATTACGGAACGCCTTACATAGACTGCGAGTGTTCCTTGGCCTCCAACTTCGTGATGGTCTACGGGCACCACATGAGCGACGGTTCGGTGTTCGCGGACTTCGCTAGTTTCTCAGATGAGGCCTATGCACGCGAGCATAGCCGCATCATTATCTACAAGCGCAGTGGAGAGACATTAGAACTCAAAATCTTTGCGGTAGACATCGTGGACGCCAACAACGAGCGGATACGAATAGATAAGTCAGAGACGATTTCTGAAATGACGGAGAATGTCGATCTTCTATTGGATCAGCCCTCTGAAGCCGCGCAATTATTCGCATTTGCAACATGTTCGTACCAAACCAGCAATACTCGTACCGTAGTTTACGCAACTTTAAAGCGCAATTCAGGAAATCAAATTGAATATCGTATTAGCGGATTAGAGGAATATGACTATCCAGAAAATGAATGGGATTGTGTTATATCTAATTTAGCTCTGCACTATATAGAGGACATAGTGGAAATATTTCAAAAAGTGTATAGGACATTAAAACCAGGTGGAATTTTTCTTTTTAATATCGAACACCCTGTTTTTACCGCAGGAGTTGGGCAGGATTGGATTTATACAGATGATGGGAAACCGCAATATTGGGCGATTGATAATTACTTTATAACAGGAGAACGAAATACACATTTTTTAGGATGTGATGTAGTAAAACAACATCACACACTTACACAGATTATAATGGGATTGCTGAACAATGGGTTTGAGCTTAAAGTTGTAGAGGAAGCAGAACCGCCTAAAGAGATGATGGATATTCCGGGTATGGAAGATGAACTTCGCCGCCCGATGATGTTACTTGTAAAGGCGATAGCGAAAAAATAATATCTCTATTAGGAAAACTGATATACCCCAATTTAGAGAATGGCATAGTAATTCCTAGTGATAAAGAGAAAATGATTGCACTGGCAAATAAATACATTGAAAAAGAAAATGTAGATGCACTCATTCTCGCCTGTACGGAGCTGCCACTTGCCATAAAGCCCGAAGATGTTAATGTGCCAATCGTGAATACAACCCAAGTACATATCAACGCAATTTACCAATATGCAATTCGATAAAAATAGCAAAGCCAGCCGAGCCAGTCAACGGTCAAGATGAACGGCGCATTTCATGCGCCGCCGTTGACAGTCCCGCCCGTCTTTGCTAAAGGGTAATCAAGGCGGGAAAGCCCTAAAATGGCTTCA
>ERZ772892.3476-NODE-3476-length-11419-cov-3.017599_pt1 | contig 11419 bp, 8 predicted proteins | sample MGYA00512126_ERZ772892 | MGnify/ENA primary metagenome ERZ772892 (study PRJEB29015, sample SAMEA2737697) | human gut metagenome | biome: human gut; feature: human-associated habitat; material: faeces | place: China | collected 2012 ... | reverse complement strand
ACGTGCTGGAGGCGGCGTACAAAACGGCTGTGCAGCTTAAAAAGGCGCAGCCGGATTGAACGTATCGGCCGCACGAGTATAGTTATCGTTCTCTGCAAAGCTTTTTCCTGAAAAGAACAAAAGAAAAGCGAGCGCAAAGCAACGACCAAGCATAATTGAGAATAATTTCTTCATACGATTTTACAATTTTTTTCGGGAAATTTCCGTTTCCCGGCTTTTTCCATCGATATAAAAACGAACAAAAAAAATCACCGAGCAGAGGACAATCCCCAGCCCGGTGAAAAACATAAAGATATTATTTAACTATTACTTTATTGGAATATACAGCGTTACCACAATTTATCCGAACAACATAAACACCGCCATGAGCCATATCGAAAGAACAATCGGAATCCGCTACTGTCGAGGCAACACAATTGCCCAACAAATCGAACACCATAACGTCATCGACAACAGCGCCATTGGTCAGAACCTGAATAGTCGACCCACTGACTGTCACAACCGGCTTGACAGCTGCCGAAACTTCCTCAATAGCAGTGGGATCGCCTTGTTCTACCAACAGAGTCAATGCATTGAGATCGACCGTCAACTTGTAATAGCCATCAGACGGAACGGTAAACTTATTGTCATGGTTACCGGCAGTAAAATAAGAAATCGTATACGTTTCACCTAACGTAATGAGCTGATTTCCCTCTTGTGTTTGATCGAATACAAAACAGTTTTCCCAATTTCCGGCAATAAGTTGATTGATAAATTTGAATTCCGTATCACCTCCTTCGGAGTTCTTGGCATACAAAAATCCATTCCATGTAAACACACCTTCGCTTACTCTTGTCATTTCAACTCCGTCCTCGGTTTTCCAAGCTCCCGGTTCTCCTTTCATGGCACTACCGATCAGATATAAATGATCATAGTCGATTTTTGTAACCTCCATTTTCACGGTATTCAAATCGATCGTAATCGTATAAGTAGCCGTAGAAGCAATTTGGTACTCCGCAGTGGCGACTTCATCGGCACTGAAAACCGGTGCATAAGAACCAGATTTGACTTCAGATGCATTCGCCGGATTCAAGGATTGGCTATTGTCGTTGCTTACGATATAAAAACCGGTCACGGGATCTTCGACTTCAAGTTTTCCTTTCCATGTATAGACACCGTCCGATTCTTTCGTCATAGCAACTCTTTCGGGGAATGCGCTACCGGCTAAATAGGCCTGTCCGAATTTCTCGACATCAAGAACGTCCAAAGAGCCTTCTGTCAAAGTCATCGTTTCTGCATCCAAATCGATCGTAATCGTGTACACCCCGGTTTTTTCTACTTGGAAAGAGGTGTCATAGCCACCGTGTTCGCCTTTGTCATACAACTTTGCAGGAACACCCGGAGTAACAACTTCGTGATCGGGCACATCGGGATTAGGTGCAAGACAAGGATCCCAGCCTCTTCCTACCAAGAATTTGAATCGACGGTCTCCCGTTTTATCCAACAACTCTCCCGTCCACGTAAATTGACCGTCTCCGACCTTCGTCATTTCAAGAGCATCGTCAGGACTCCAACCTGCTGCACAAGCATCTCCGACAACATACAAATTGTCATAATGATTGATAGCCGACATACCGAATACGGCCAACAAACACGCGATTAAAAATGTAATCTTTTTCATAAGTTTTTATTATTAAGTTTAACAAAAGAATCTACTTTACTGACCTATCAATACCTTTTTGGTAAATACCTTATCCTCAGTATGAACCTTTACGAGATAAACACCTTTCTCATCTACCGACAAAGAAGCCCGACCGCCGTCGAAACTGCCTTCTTTAAGAATTTGTCCAAGTGAATTATAGACCCAATAATCGGTAGAAGAAGACTGCTCGATAACGATGTGTTTGTCAAGAGCATAAACCTTTCCCACAGGCTCGGTACTTTCAGGGGTCTCGATATCGGTAGTACCATCGGCATATTTCGACAAAGTAATGCGGTCTATATTAGGACCATACTCCGAATTATTCCCAATTTCTACCGTATTGCTTATCGTATGATCGAGGTCTACCCATATAGTTTTATGAGCCAAATTACCGCCGCTCGTTCCTCCTGTGCCGACAAATGAGACCTCTTGCCAAGAATCCATATTACCGTTCATCTTTACATAAGCCGTACAGGGAGAATCGGACATATAGTAAACAGTCATCGCATAAGTGCCCGATTCAGGGACTTTTACATCGTTAAACGTAATGGAGCGTCCATTACCTATCGAAGCCACATATTTCCCACCCGAACATAAACTATCTGTATCAGTCTTAACCGGTACACCGAACGGAATCGTATTGCCATCGGCCTCAGCCTCATATTTCATCAAAATAGGTTTAGGAAGTTGCGAAGACATAGAGAACAAAACAGCCGTTCCCCCATGTTTTAACAAATCGATCGACACCGTATCTTTCGATGTTAAATTTTCCTTCCATTCGAATTGAATTTCCGACGGACATTCCCCATCTTTATAAATGTACGCATTGTATCGTTCACCGGAGGATAAAAACGAAAGAGGCACGGACACGGTACGAGCATCGTGTGTCAGCGAAGCGAAATACCACTCATTACCTTTGCAGCGTACGATACTTACATATTCGTCGGGAACAGCTTCAAGACAGCGGGTATCGTCCCATGCAGCCGGTACAGTCTTTAAAAATTCCCGAGCAATGTTATATTCGATATTTTCGGGAGCATCGCCGATATGTTGTACTCCCGATTCAAAAACTACCGATAAAGCCAACTGGTGCGCTGCTGTCGTCTTTTGATGGATGCACCCGTTTTTATCGGCAAAATCTACCGGGACATAATCGGTCGACCCGATAGCCCCTCGGATAATCGCCGAGTTTATATTATGGATATCGGGAAAAGTCGTAAAAACCGTATTCTCCAACACGGCCTCAGATGTCAGCAAATGCGGCCATGTTCTCCTCAAACCGGTCGGCTTAGTACAGGCATGTAAATTAAGCAACAATTGCTTTTCGGCCGTTACCTTCAAAAGCGAATCGTATTTCTTCATCATAGCCTGATCGTCACTTTCCCAAAAATCGACTTTCAACCCTTTAACTCCTTGCGACTTCCAATTCTGTACCATAGAAACCATCGCCGACTCATCGGAAGGAAGCGAGTTTTGATTCACCCATACGAACACTCCCACCGATTTGGAGGATGCATAATCCACTACCTCTTTCAACGAAACACCGTTCTGCTCCCAGCATTTGTCCAATGTGAAATATTCCCAACCTTGCTGTTTAGCCCAATCTATATATTTCTTAATGTTACTCATGCTAAGATAATCGGAGTGGAAGTCTTCTCCGCCGAAATTCCATACAGCACGTCCGGGTTTTACCCACGACAGATTAGTCAAGGCCGTTTTATCGTTCAAATTTTCCAATATAACCGACTCTGCTATCGATTCTAAGGAACCCACCATGAGAACTCTCCACGGCGTATACAAGGGAAGAGTAGCAGCGACATTCCCAACCAGCCGGTAACCGTAGGCTTTCGTCTCTTCATTCACAAACAACGAGCTTCCACAATAATTCCCATTGACCATCGCTTCGGTCAGCAACAGATAATCGCTTCCCGTATGAACCAGCAATGGCAACGGGGTATATAGTTCACATGCCATAAATTCTGTATCGTTCTCTTCATAAAGAGCCTGATTATTTTTGGTATATTGCTGTGAATAAACTTTTTCCTGTCTTACCGGCAAACATTCGCTATTTTCGGCATAAACCGAAATGTCTCCGCTACCGAGAATCGCATAGCGGTAAGCCACGCCATCGTCATACACCCGAAAAATAAATTGTACGGTATGTCCGTCTTTATTACATGAAACTGTCGCCTCTTTATATGTATTATCATATCGACTGCGCTTTCCCGACGGTAAGCTATACGAATCGTCCACCAAACGTTCGGTAAAAGAGGGTTCGCTCAATCCCGTTGAAAAATCGCCTACCGAAGTGGTAATTCCCAAAGCCGATTTTTCCACAATAGAGGTAACCCCTTTCACAACCTTATAATACAAAGCATCGTTATCGCTCACGACAACAAGTTTTATAGAATCGGAGGGAGAGACGGTTTCTCCGACGACAGTCTCTCCCCATACCGGGCAGGCTCCTGCCATCATCGCGCCGACCAAAAGACCATATATACATTTATTTTTCATTGTCAATATTTACTTCCTGTTTCTACAATAAAGCTACTTCACGATTACTTTTTGCACGACTCGTTCTTGCTGTACAATTACCCCCACCAGATAAGCACCGGGCGGAACAGGTATTCTATTCACACGACCTGCTATTTCACTCTCGTACACAATTTGGCCGGACAAGTTCACTACTTTACAAAATCCATCGGAATCCATAGTAATTACAATTTCGCGATTCTGCGTAGCGACATCGATTCCTTCGGCTACCGGTTTTGTAACAGAAGACGGTTTGTCACTGCCGAACAGTTGCCATTTCAAAAGCTGAAAAGAATCGGCTCCGTTATTTTCGATCGTCCTCAAACGATAGCCTTTATATAATTTAGTACCATTTACTGCAAATTTCATAGTTGCATACCGGCAAGGGAATACAAATCCATTGACTTCGCTTACGGCTTCCCAGTCTTTGTCAAAGCCTTCAACAACCCAACTCTTAGGGTCTCTCTCGGGATAATCCTGACACGAAGTCAACGTATAATAGTCCAATCGATACGGTTTATCTAGTTCTACCTCGACATTGAATACCGGGCTTTCGTCACTATAATACTTCCGTTCCATATCCCGGTCGAAAAGATTAAAATATCTTTCATCGGCAATCGTAAAGGCTCCGAGCGGAGAACCTATCACATTGGAAAAGACATCGACATTTTCGGTAATATCTGCCGGAAAATTTTTATGATCGGCCGATTCATAATAAGGTATCCCGAACAATTGTATTTCCCCGACATTCCGCCCTTTCGTATCGATACGATAATATCGGGCTGCCTTGCCTGCATCTGCATGAGGTTGACGGTTTATCGTAAACAAGGTAGCCGCACTATAACGGGTAGAGGCCCCGGAAGTCAATTGCGAGTAATTTCTCCCGTCAACCGAATATTCAAGGCTCCATGAATCGACATTTTGAGATGTAACTTCTCCCTCGGAAAATAGATAACCTGTAATCAAACAAGGGTCTGTACAGGTAATATATATGTAATCCGAAGAACCCTGTAAATCATAAGCCGTGTATTCATCGTTATCATTCAGAGCAGACCCGGAAATATCTTTTCCGTTAATCGTGATTACAGCATTGTCGGTAAGGTCATAAGCATAAGCTGCCTTCATCTTTTCGGGCTTCGGCATTTTAACCTCGGTCTCCCAGATTTCAAATTTATCTATATTAGGGCCACCGCCATTGTAAGGTGTGATTTTTATCGTATTATTGCCCTTATCGAGATAAATATACGAAAGCATCATACCGACCGGAGGGCGGTTCCAATCTTCTGTCGTCTCCGTCATACCTATCACCACCGGTGCATAAAATCCCGTTTGAACGGCTATGGAACGAATGAACATACTCGTGTAATAGGTACGGAACTCATAAGTGCCTTCCTTATCGACATAGACATTCCTAAACAAAATCTCGGACCCACTGTCGTTGTCCCCTACATAGGCATCTCCCGAATATCCATTCACATATTTGACCTTTACCGGAGGTGTGAGAACCGCATCCTCTGCTTCCAACACTAAAAGCGGATTTTGAGCACACAAGCCGACAGCAGGCAACAAAGAGAGTAGTAAAATCTTAATTTTTTTCATTCCTTCGCAAATACAATTAAGCATAAGAACCACTTAGAATCTTTCCTAAACCAAAGACTCCAACAAGGATACTTCACAGTCGAAAAGGATAGAGAAACAACCGTTGTCCGAACAATATCTGTACTTACACGAGTTTTTCATGTTGGTAACATTCCAAGGGTTTTACATATCTATGACACAAAAAACATCATACACCCTTATACCAAATGAAAAAAAATTTTACTACCACAAATAGCTGTACTGATCGCCTAAAAATTTTTTGATTTTTTTCAAGGCCGTGGTTATCTGACCCTCAACGGTTTTTACCGAAATATTCAACCTCCGAGCTATTTCCTGATTCGTAAGATTCTCACTTCGGCTAAGCAAAAAAATGTTCCGACATTTGTCCGGTAAAGAAAAAACAGCCTCCTGAATCAAACGATATAATTCCTCGGTTTCAAGAGTAGACACACTGGTATTGATCGTAGAGACTTCCACTCCGTCGAGACCTACCGTCTCTTTCTTTTTTCTCAATTCATTCAAACACTTATTTTTCGCTGCTTGGAACAAATAGGCTTTCAGTGAAAGCTGTATCTGAAATGTCTCTCTGTTTTCCCATAAATAAATAAAAATATCCATCGCCAACTCTTCTGCCACATTCTTATCGTCCAAATGGAGATATATGAAACGGCACAAAGGAGTAAAATATGTTTCAAATAAAGATTTGAACGCATCCTCATTTCCTTCACGAATCTGCCTAAGCAATGATATGTCATTAGTGATATTCGCTACCATTATTACAGGAAAACTATGCAAAGAAAATAATATTATTTAAGATAAAAAAATAATATTCACAGCAAAAATAAAAAAATATAAAAGCCTCGAAAGATTTCTACTTATTGATTACAAAGTAATTATAAAATGGATATCTATACCAATCAGACATTTTTTCTTTTTTATTATCTACACATATAAGGGTCAAGCCCGATTTTTGTGTCTAAGTAATTGAAATCTTAAAATTCCATCAAACATGAATAATAATCTTCCGTGGGATATAATCATCGCTAAATTCGAAGGAATCTCCCTATCAGAAGAAGAGCAATCGCAGCTACAAAACTGGCTAGCGGCCGATAACAAAAACAAACTTCTTTTCGATGAACTGAAAACCCTTTGGGATAGCATCCAAGCAAAATCTGCCAACTACAATCCCGATGTAGATTATTATTGGAAAAAATTCCAAGCCTATATTCACAAAGATACTATACAGAAAGAACCTATAAAGGTAAAAAAGATTGTTCCCCGGTTACATTTCGGCAAGAAACTAAACCGCATTGCCGCAGCTATCAGTTTATTATTAATCGTTTCGGGGATAGGGTATTATTTCTTTTCCAGCAACAAATCTTTGAACAGAGAGACAATTGTCCAAACTTATTCGACAATTACAGGAAAATCGAAATTCATACTTCCCGATGGCAGTGAAGTATGGTTAAATTCACATTCGAAGCTGGAATACAAAAATCTTCATGCCGACATGCGAGAAGTCGAATTGAAAGGCGAGGCTTTTTTTAAAGTTCAGCACGATGAAAGGCCATTCATTGTCAAGACCAGCGACATAGCGGTAAAAGTACATGGTACACAATTCAACGTAAGCGCCTACCATACTGACGAAAAATCGGTAGTGAGCCTATACGAAGGTTCGGTATCGATGCATGTATTGGGCGACAATAGCTCGAACTGTTATCTGAAACCGGGGGAAGAAGGCTCTCTCGATAAAAAAGACAAAACAATTCGGGTTGAAAAAGGAGACGTAGAATTTGCAAAAATGTGGACTAACGAAAAAGTCAAACTGGAAAACAAAAATCTTCATGAAGTTTGCAAATATCTTTCCAAATGGTATAACGTGAACATCATCATCGACCCGGCTTTGCCCGACGATCAATCTTACACGTTTACCCTCCATGACCAAAGTCTCGAAGATATCATTCGTATCATGTCGAACATATCTTCGATAAACTACTACTTTACAGAAGACAACACATTAATGATAACCCTTTAACACATTATTGCCTATGACGATACATTAAAGACAAACCACCTATGTAGAATGAATGATTAAAAATTTTTATTCTTAAACCCAAAAACAAAAAAAGAAAGAGAACTTATTAAGTTAACTTTAATATACCCATGATATGAATCTAAAGAAAAAATTGGCTGTATTTCTAGCCATTTTATTCTCCTTGAACTTGTTTGCTCAAGCACCGGGAGAAACCATAACAATTTCTTTTCAAAACATTCCATTATCCGAGGCTATCAAAAAAATAGAAAGTGTAAGTAAATACACGTTCTTTTACGATGCCTTAAAATTGAATGTCGATCAAAAAGTATCGCTGAACGCCCAAAAGACACCTATTCAACAAGCAATATCCCAAATGCTTGGAAATTCGGGTATTAAATTTGAAATTAAACAGTCTCAAATCATCTTATATAACAAAAACGTATCCTCTGATGAAAAAAAGATTTCCATACGAGGAAACGTTACAGATGTCAACGGCGAGCCGCTTATCGGTGTAACCGTCTCGGTAAAGGACAATCCCTCTATCGTGACTATCACCAATGTAGATGGTATCTATGACATAAAAGTGCCCGATAAAAGTGCCATACTACAATTCAAATACATCGGGTTCGCTTCTCGTGAAGAAGCTGTGAATAGCCGGAAAATTATCAATGTGGTGTTACAAGACGCAGCGACCCAACTCGAAGACGTCGTAGTCGTTGGATACGGAGTACAGAAGAAAGCATCGGTAGTCGCAGCTATCACCAGTGTGAAGCCTCAACAATTACAAGTAGGGACGACTCGTTCGTTGAGCAACGACCTCGCTGGTAACATCGGGGGTATCATCGCCGTTCAACGTTCCGGTGAACCGGGTTATGACAACTCCGAATTCTGGATTCGTGGTATGAGCTCTTTCAAGGGCAGCAACTCCCCGCTCGTACTTGTCGATGGTGTAGAACGCTCCTTGAACAACCTCGATATTTCGGAAATAGAATCGTTCTCGGTACTGAAAGATGCTTCGGCAAGTGCCGTGTACGGTGTACGTGGTGCGAATGGTGTAATCCTTATTACAACCAAACGAGGACATTCCGGTAAGACGAACATCAACGTATCGGTAGAACACTCTATCACTCGTCCGGCCAAATTACCCTCGTTCCTCAATGCGGCAGATTACCTTACGCTCTTGAACAATATCAATATCCAAGAGACGGGGACAGAACTTTATTCGCCGGAACTAATAGATAAATACCGCAGCGGATACGATACCGAACTATATCCCGATATAGATTGGATAGATGCAATTACAAAAGACGTCGCTCACAACACGAGGGCCTCGTTCGACCTTTCGGGAGGTAACGAAAAATTGCGTTACTCTTTCGTCGGCGCATACTATAACGAAGCAGGTATTACCGAGAGCGACAAAACTCAAAACTGGAACTCCAATATCTCGGTGAATCGATTCAACTTGCGTACCAACGTAGACATGAACGTCACCTCCTCTACATTATTGACATTCAACATCGGCGGATACCTTCAACAGAGAAACGCACCGAAAGATGGTATCGACGATATTTTCGGCGCTGCATTCAAAGCTACGCCGTACATGGTTCCGCTGATTTATGAAAACGGGGCCCTTCCCAAACCTCGTGAAAATGAAAACCCGTGGGCCAAACTGACACAATCGGGTTTCAAACGTGAGGCAGAAAGTAAACTGGAAACCTTGTTCGCCGTGGAACAAGACTTAAAATGTATCTTACCCGGTTTGAAAATAAAAGGTATATTCTCTTACGACTACTATTCACGAAACGGAGTAAACCGGGGCAAAGCTCCCCGTTACTATTCGCCGGCCACGCAACGCGACCCGGTGACCGGAGAGTTAATACTGACGGTTCTGAGCGAAGGAGACGAATTCTTGGGCTACGAAAGATGGGAAGACTATGGCAATTATAGCACCTACTTAGAAGGAAATATCACCTACGACCAACGATTCGGAAATCACTCGGTAAGCGCATTGTTGTTGTACAACCAACGCAACTACGACGACGGAGACCAAGTGCCCTATCGTACACAAGGTTTCGCCGGTCGTGCGGCATATACATACGCCGACCGCTATATCGCAGAGTTCAACTTCGGTTATAACGGTTCCGAGAACTTTGCAAAAGGCAACCGTTTCGGTTTCTTCCCGTCTATCGCTGCGGGCTGGATTGTTTCGGAGGAAGAATTCATGCGTCCGGTACAAAACTACATCAATAAATTAAAACTGAGAGCTTCTTACGGTTTGGCCGGAAACGACCGCTTTTATAACGACGACGGTTGTCAAAAACGTTTTGCCTACATCACTACTATCGGTTCGACCGACGGCTACAAATGGGGTAACTCCAATGCTTTCTACGAAAAAGGCGGTTTGCGCGAAGGTGATCCCGGTGTTGAGTCCCTGACTTGGGAAACCGTGAAAAAAGCCAACGTCGGAATCGAATTGGGTTTGTTCAAAATGGCCGAATTGCAAGTAGACTTCTTCCATGAAAGAAGAGAAGACATCTTCATGCAACGAAAGAACATTCCGTCATCGGCCGGCTTCCCCTCCGCTCCGTGGGCGAACTACGGTATCGTGACAAACAAAGGTTTCGATATTTCATTGGATTTGAACAAACAAATCAACAAAGACTGGTTTATTTCGGCTCGGGCAAGTGTTACCTACGCCAAGAACAAAATCATAGAACAAGACGAAGATTTAGGTGTACTCGGCACTTACCGTTCGAGTACCGGCAAACCGGTAGGCCAGATATTCGGTTTGGTTAACGACGGCTTATATACCGAAGCCGATTTCGAAGACGTAACGACCGGTAAGCTGAAACCGGGACTACCGGTTCCAAAATTCTCGGATAGAGTTTATCCCGGAGATATAAAATACGTGGATTTCAACGGTGACGGAGAAATCACAGAAACCGATAAAACCGCTATCGGAGGTACGGTCAATCCCGAACTCGTATATGGTTTCGGTATTAACCTAAGCTATAAAAATATCGATTTCGGAGCTTTCTTTCAAGGAAACGGCCGCACCTATCGTATCATCGGAGAAAACCAAAAGAACTTCTTACCAGGTTCTACTATCGGTGCCGAAGGTAACATATTTACCAATGCCTCGGATGCATGGACAGTCGACAACCCCAGTCAAGACGTATTCTATCCGAGACTCCACATGGGCTACAACGCCAACAACGCCCAAGTATCGGATTGGTGGTTGAAAGATATGAGTATGTTGCGGTTGAAAAATGTAGAATTGGGATATTCATTCTCAAAAAATCTTATCAAAAAAGCTGCAATGGAGTATGCCCGTATATTCGTTCGCGGAACAAATCTTTTGCAGTTCTCCAAGTTCGACCTGTGGGACCCCGAACTGAATACCAGCAACGGTTTGAAATACCCCATCATGGCCACTTATTCTATCGGACTACAAGTAAGATTCTAAACCTATTAATATAAAAATTATGAAACATACAATCGTTAGATATACATTAGCTATCATCGGTCTGTTTTCGGTCACTTCCTGTACCGATTATCTGGACAATGCTCCC
>ERZ772892.3475-NODE-3475-length-11424-cov-3.387457_pt1 | contig 11424 bp, 11 predicted proteins | sample MGYA00512126_ERZ772892 | MGnify/ENA primary metagenome ERZ772892 (study PRJEB29015, sample SAMEA2737697) | human gut metagenome | biome: human gut; feature: human-associated habitat; material: faeces | place: China | collected 2012 ... | reverse complement strand
TAAATATTACGGTTGCATTGACAATCCGGAATGCGATTTCATGTCATGGCAGAAGCCATCGGCAAAGAAATGTCCGAAGTGTGGAAGCTATATGGTCGAAAAAGGAAATAAGATTGTCTGCAGTGAGACAACTTGCGGTTATGTGGAGCAAAAGTCTAAAGAAGACTAAATATATAAATTTTCTGAAAATGCGGACAAAATCGAAAAAAATATAAAAATATCTTGTGTTTTCACTACGAAACGTGTAAAATTAGAACATAAAGACAGAAACATCGAGAAAACATGAGAAGGAGGCCGTAATGAGCGTTCAGTTGTTGGATAAAACCAGAAAAATTAATAAACTTTTGCACAACAGCAGTTCCAGTAAAGTTGTGTTTAATGATATCTGTCAGGTTCTGATGGAAACTTTAAGCTCTAACATTCTGGTACTCAGCAAAAAGGGTAAAGTGCTTGGAATCAGTCTGTGTCCGGGAGTTGAAGAAATCACTGAACTGATTGAAGATAACGTAGGCGGACATATCGATTCCCTGTTGAATGAACGTTTCCTGGGTGTATTATCTACCAAAGAAAATGTAAATCTTCAGACACTTGGCTTTGAACATGTAAACAGCAGCTGCTATGGTATCATCAATCCAATCGATATCGCGGGAGAACGTCTGGGAACTGTATTTATGTACAGAAATGACAGACCGTATGATATTGAGGATATCATTGTCAGTGAATATGGTACGACCGTTGTCGGTCTGGAAATGATGCGTGCAGTCCATGAAGAAAATGCAGAAGAGGATCGCAAGCAGCAGGTTGTTAAATCCGCATTTAATACTCTGTCATTTTCTGAGCTGGAAGCAATCATTCATATCTTCGATGAGCTTGATGGTGAGGAAGGCATTCTGGTTGCAAGCAAGATTGCAGACCGTGTGGGTATTACGAGATCAGTTATTGTCAATGCACTTCGTAAGTTCGAAAGTGCAGGGGTTATCGAGTCCCGTTCTTCCGGAATGAAGGGTACGTACATTAAAGTATTGAATGAAGTGATTTTTGACGAACTGGAAGAAATCAAGGCGCAGAGAAATAAAAAGTCTTCATAAACAGAATTATATGTAGAGTGAAAGCCTTTCCCGTTTTTGAGGAAAGGTTTTTCTTTATTTAAAATCAGAAAGTAAGAAAAAGAGAGAAAATAAAAGATAATAAAAGATAATAAATAGATATATGCTAATTTATGACTGTGAAAAGAGTTGCACAAAATCGTAAATTTCAATAATATAGGGACAGTGATTAGCACTCAAGCGAAATGAGTGCTAGTAATAAAAAGAAAGGCAACAATAAAGGAGGACATAGATCATGAAATTAGTACCTTTAGGTGACAGAGTTGTATTAAAACAGTTAGAAGCAGAAGAAACAACAAAATCTGGTATCGTACTTCCGGGACAGGCACAGGAAAAACCGCAGCAGGCAGAAGTTATTGCAGTAGGTCCTGGCGGAGTTGTTGACGGTAAAGAAGTTAAGATGGAAGTTGCTACAGGTAATAAAGTTATTTATTCCAAATATGCAGGAACTGAAGTAAAACTTGACGGCGAAGAATATATCATCGTAAAACAGAGCGATATTCTCGCAATCGTTGAATAATCGTAACAGAATAAAAAACGTTACAGATCATTAAGCATTTCAGGAGGACAGTCATCATGGCAAAAGAAATTAAATTCGGCGCAGAAGCAAGAGCTGCACTTGAAGCCGGCGTAAACAAACTTGCAGACACAGTAAGAGTCACAATCGGCCCAAAAGGAAGAAACGTAGTACTTGATAAACAGTTTGGTGCTCCGCTTATCACAAACGACGGTGTTACAATCGCAAAAGAAATCGAACTGGAAGACGGTTTTGAAAACATGGGGGCACAGCTTATCAAAGAAGTTGCATCCAAAACAAACGACGTAGCAGGTGATGGTACTACTACAGCTACTGTACTTGCGCAGGCAATGGTTCATGAAGGAATGAAGAACCTGGCAGCAGGTGCAAACCCGATTATCCTGAGAAAAGGTATGAAAAAAGCAACAGATACTGCAGTAGATGCAATCAAAGAGATGAGCCAGAAAATCAGTGGAAAAGCTCAGATCGCAAACGTTGCTTCTATCTCTGCAAGCGATGAAGAAGTCGGACAGTTAGTTGCAGACGCAATGGAAAAAGTTTCCAACGACGGTGTTATCACAGTAGAAGAATCCAAGACCATGCATACAGAGCTTGATCTTGTAGAAGGTATGCAGTTTGACCGTGGATATATTTCTGCATACATGTCCACAGATATGGAAAAAATGGAAGCAAACCTTGAAGATCCATACATCCTGATCACAGATAAGAAAATCAGCAATATTCAGGAAATTCTTCCGTTACTGGAGCAGGTTGTTCAGGCCGGTGCAAAACTTCTCATCATCGCTGAAGATGTAGAAGGTGAAGCACTTACAACTCTGATTGTAAACAAATTAAGAGGAACATTCCAGGTAGTAGCTGTTAAGGCTCCGGGATATGGTGACAGAAGAAAAGAAATGCTCAAAGATATTGCAATCCTTACCGGTGGTCAGGTAATTTCCGAAGAACTTGGCTTGGATTTGAAAGAGACAACGATGGATCAGCTTGGACGTGCAAAATCTGTAAAAGTTCAGAAAGAAAATACAATCATTGTTGATGGTGAAGGTGATAAAGCAGAAATCGAGGCAAGAATTGCACAGATTAAGAATCAGATTGAAGAGACAACATCTGATTTTGACCGTGAAAAACTTCAGGAAAGACTTGCTAAATTAGCTGGCGGCGTTGCTGTTGTACGTGTTGGTGCAGCAACTGAGACAGAAATGCAGGAAGCAAAACTTCGTATGGAAGATGCTTTAGCAGCAACAAGAGCAGCGGTAGAAGAAGGAATTATCGCAGGTGGCGGTTCTGCTTACATTCATGCAAGCAAAGAAGTTGCTAAGATGGCTGCCTCTCTTGAGGGAGACGAAAAGACCGGTGCCAACATTATTTTGAAAGCACTGGAAGCACCACTTCGCCGTATTGCAGAAAATGCAGGTCTGGAAGGTTCTGTTATCATTGATAAAGTCCGTTCTGAGAAGCCTGGATTTGGATTTAACGCATTGACAGAAGAATATGTAAATATGGTAGACAATGGTATTCTTGACCCGGCTAAGGTAACAAGAAGTGCATTGCAGAATGCAACGAGTGTAGCGTCTACCTTGTTGACAACCGAGTCTGTTGTTGCTAATATTAAAGAAGATGCACCGGCAATGCCAGCAGGCGGTGCCGGCGGCATGGGCATGATGTAAATAGACGAAAGAACTAGGAGGATTGGATGGAACAATCATACGCAGAAGCGAACGCAAAAAAGAAAACGACGGGGTCAGTCATTGCTTTAAAAATTATATTGATTATTTTGGTAATTCTTGTTTTTTTAGCATCAATACTGATTTCGATATCGACAAAAATTAATCTGTTAGTATTAATCGGAGTAGCAGCAATCTTTGGCTTGATTTGGTATTGGCCGAGATTCCGTGTGGAATGGGAATATGTATTCTGTGATGGACAGCTTGACTTTGATATGATACAAGGCGGAGAGCGTCGAAAGAATATTCTTCGAATTGAAATTGAGGATGCGGATGCGATTGCCCCAATTCAGTCCACAAAACTGGATGGATACAGGCACTTGGAAGTGCGCGATTATTCATCAATGAATGAAAAGGCGAATGTTTACGGAATTGTAACAAGACTTCCGGAAAAGGACGAGAAAGTAATGATTCTCTTTGAGCCAACGAGCCGTATGGTTGAGTTGATGCAGAAGAAATGTCCGGAAATTGTGTCGCTGTCCTAATAATAATGTGCCAAATAAAAGAAAACAGTACCTTATCTTGATTATGTCAACATAAGGTACTGTTTTCTTTTATTATACGTAATAAATCAAATACGTAATAAATCAAAAATAGTACGTAATAAATCAAAAGTGGTGCGTGATAAATCAATACAAACAAAAAGGAATGTGATAGAATAAAAAAAATCGGAAAAGAAAGGACGACTAAAGATGAAAAACAAAAAGTTAAGCACCACAATTACAATTACTATTTCCATTGTTGCTGCTGTTTGCATACTGGGATTGTTTTTGTTTGCAAATGGAAGTATGACATCTGTAATGAAGAAAAACAGCATGGATAACATGAAAACTTCGCTTGAATCTAGGCAGAAGGTCATTGAAGACTATGTAAATAATGCGGAAGACCAGCTGGTTTCTTACAGTAAGGGAATCGAGATTGTGAAGCTTTTAGAAAATCCTACCGATTCGGAAATTCAAAAAAAAGCTCAAAAGTATACAGAAGATTATTATAAAGAATTGTCCGGATGGGAAGGTATTTATGCCGGAGAGCCAAATACGCATGTAATTGTTCACAATAATCCGAAAATTGTTGGAATGACGACTAGAAAAGGAGAAGCACTAAAATAATTGCAGGACGCGATGAAGGAATCGGATCGCTTGTATAATGCAGGAATTATTGTTTCTCCTGCTTCGAAAAAGTTAACGCTTTCTATGTATTGCCCGGTTTATAAAGGGGATGAAATGATTGGATATGTCGGCGGTGGTCCTTTTGGAGAACAACTTCAGAAGAGTTTGGATGCGTTAAAAGTAGAAGGACTTGATAATGCGTCCTTTACCATGATTAATACAAAGACAAATACATATATTTTCAGCAAGGATTCGAAAAAGATTGCGAAAGAAATCAAGGATCCGATGCTCCTTAATATTTCGGAAAGTGCCAAAAAAGGAGCCGGTAACCAGGTTCATGAAATCGATTACAAAGATGCTGATGGAAAAGATTGTGTAGGTGTTTACCGCGTGTTAAATGACCGCGGCTGGGCCGTTGTAATGACGGATACAGAAGACGAAATATTTGCAATGGCAAATACCAATCGTAATACGCTTGGATTTATCTGCCTTGGCTCTTTCTTACTCATTATGCTGCTTACTTATGTTGTGATTCGATTCTGTCTGAATCCTTTGAAAGTAGCAGAAAATGCCATTTTGAATTTGAAAGATCTGAAGTTGAATAAAGATGAAAAAATTGAGAAATATGTCAACGGAAAAAGTGAAATTGGCCACATTGCTACGGCGATTGATTCTTTGTATCGTACATTTGATGCCATTATTGATACACTTAATTCCTGCTCGGTATCGCTTCTTAAATCGGCAGAGAAAATCACTTCTTCCTCAGAAGAATTATATGATTGTGTAGGTGATAATGCAGCAACGGTAGAACAGGTAGTGGCTGGTGTTACACTTACGGAAGAGGCTGTAGAACAGGTTGGTAAGGAAATTGGACGTATTTCCGAACTTGTATCCGATGTTGGCAGAAAAGTCAGTGATGGAAGCGAGCGCAGCGAAGAACTGATTCAGGAAGTTCAGAAGATGAAAGATACGGCTAATCAGTCATTAGATGCCAATCGCGAAAAGATGGTATGGAATGAAAATAATATTGAGAAGGCAATGAAAGAATTGCAGTCATTGTCACGCATCAATGAGATGGTTGATCGAATTCTAGAGATAACAAGCCAGACGAATTTGCTTTCTTTGAATGCTTCGATTGAGGCAGCGAGAGCCGGAGAGGCAGGAAAGGGATTTGCCGTTGTTGCTAGCGAGATTGGAAATCTTGCGTTGAGTTCATCCGAGACTGCGACGGAAATTCAGACGATTTGTAAAGATGCGAACAAAAACATTGATTATGTAAGGCAGTGTTTTGTTTCTATTTTGGATTATTGGAAGACTGATGTTACAAAACAGTTTACAGACTTTATTGAGATGTCGAATGAATACAGCACATCGATTGGCTCGATTGAGGAATTGATTCGTGGTATTCAGAATGTGACAGATTCTGTTTCGGATGGCGTTGTTGCAATTTGTAATCAGATGGAGCGTGTGGAAGGAGCCACAGAGGAAAATTCTCAGGGAATGGAACGCATTATCGATAAGATTGAGACAACTAAGACAAGTGCGGAGGCGATTTCTTCCGTAACACACGAAAATCAAAAAAATGCAGAGGAAATTCGTGATATTGTGAAAAAATTTACAAAATAAAAAATCGCTATTAAGGATTGACCAAAATAGTTGACAACCCTGTCAATATTCGATAAAATGATAAAAATACAAATAGAATACAAAAAAGAGAGGAAGAGAAAAGATGGGAACTATTATTGGTGAAGGCATTACATTTGACGACGTATTATTGGTACCCGCATATTCTGAAGTAATACCGAATGAAGTTTGTTTGAAAACTCATTTGACAAAGGACATTGAATTAAATATCCCTATGATGAGTGCAGGGATGGATACGGTAACAGAACACCGCATGGCAATTGCGATGGCACGTCAGGGTGGTATCGGAATTATTCATAAGAATATGTCTATAGAAGCGCAGGCAGAAGAGGTTGATAAGGTAAAACGTTCGGAGAATGGTGTTATTACGGATCCATTTTATCTTTCTCCGAATCATACATTGGCAGACGCAGATGATTTGATGGCAAAATTCCGTATTTCAGGTGTTCCAATTACAGAGGGACCAAATAAAAAGCTGGTTGGTATTATTACAAACCGTGATTTGAAATTTGAAACCGATTTTACGAAAAAAATCAGTGAGTGTATGACATCGGAAGGGCTCGTGACAGCACCGGAAGGTATTACATTAGAGGAAGCAAAACAGATTCTGGCAAAAGCCCGTAAGGAAAAACTGCCAATCGTAGACAAAGACGGAAACCTGACCGGACTTATCACAATTAAGGATATTGAAAAACAGATTAAGTATCCAAATTCAGCAAAGGACAAGCAGGGCAGACTTTTGTGTGGTGCCGGTGTTGGTGTAACGGCTAATATCATGGATCGTGTGAAAGCGCTGGTAGATGCACAGGTAGATGTCATTGTTATTGATACGGCACATGGTCATTCCGCAAATGTATTAAAAGTTGTAAAAATGGTTCGTGACGCATATCCGGATTTGGGCATTATCGCAGGTAATGTGGCAACCGGAGAAGCTACCCGTGCTTTGATTGAAGCCGGTGTTGATGCAGTAAAAGTTGGTATCGGACCTGGTTCTATCTGTACAACCCGTGTGGTTGCCGGTATTGGTGTACCACAGATTACTGCAATTATGGATTCTTACAACGTAGCAAAAGAGTATGGTATTCCGGTAATTGCCGATGGTGGTATTAAGTATTCCGGAGATATGACAAAAGCAATTGCGGCCGGTGCAAATGTTTGTATGATGGGAAGTATTTTTGCCGGTTGTGACGAGAGCCCGGGAAGTTTTGAATTGTTCCAGGGAAGAAAGTATAAAGTATATCGTGGCATGGGTTCCATTGCAGCGATGGAAAACGGAAGTAAAGACCGCTATTTCCAGCAGGATGCTAAGAAATTAGTTCCGGAAGGAGTAGAGGGACGTGTTGCATACAAAGGTTCAGTAGAGGATACGGTATTCCAGTTGATTGGAGGAATTCGTTCCGGTATGGGATATTGTGGCGCAAAGACGATTGAAGATTTGAAGGAGAACGGACACTTTGTGAAAATTTCCGCTGCTTCTTTGAAGGAGAGCCATCCACATGATATCCACATTACGAAAGAGGCACCAAACTATAGTGTCGAATAAAAAAAGAAGATACTCTTCGCGGACGAGAAAAAGACGGACGTCGAAGAGAGGGCGCTGCGCACTGATTATCAGTGTCGCAGCGTTTTTCATCCTTTTATGCTGTGTGATTGTTTCCTTTATACTGAGAAATAACCGAGACAACACCGTGCAGGCACAAAAAATACTTCCGAAATTATCGATACAGACAAAACTGATTCAGAAAAATAAATATTCGAGACCGGGAATTGCGCTTAGAAAGGTGAAAGGTGTTGTCGTTCACTATACGGCAAATCCGGGAACGGATGCAGAAGACAACCGAAATTATTTTAATAATCTGCCCAAAATTAATGCCGGAAAACAAAAGGCGACTTATGCCAGCAGCCATTTTGTGATTGGCTTAGAGGGACAGATTGTCCAATGTATTCCGTTAAATGAAATTGCCTACGCCTCCAATGGGAGAAATTACGATACCATATCCATTGAGTGCTGTCATCCGGGAAAAGATGGAAAGTTTAACAATACAACCTATCAGGCGCTTATTGAACTGGTTTCGTATTTGTGTTTGAAATATGATTTGACAAAAGAACAAGTGATTCGTCATTATGACGTGACGGGGAAACTTTGTCCGTTGTATTTTGTGAAACACGAAGATGAATGGAATCAATTGAAAGATAAAATAGAAAAAAACTGCCAAACCATTTCCAAGTCTTAAAGGATGGGTGGCAGTTTTTTATTTATAAAGTCATGTGAATTTCTGTTTCCTGTGGTGAATAGGCATGGTATTTGATTCCTGCGGATTTCATCATTTTTTTTGATGCAAGGACAGAAGCGGTGTTGGCATATTTATCTTCGGCGTAGATGACCTCACAGATACCGGACTGAATTAACGCTTTCGTACATTCATTGCAGGGAAACAGCGTAGTGTATATTTTTGCCCCTTTCAAATTTGTGCCGGTATAATTGAGCAGTGCGTTTAATTCCGCGTGGCAGACATATAAATATTTAGTCTGCAGCGGGTCATCGCTGTCGCTGTCCCATGGATAAATATCATCGGAGCATCCTTGTGGCATACCATTATAGCCAACTGATAAAATTTTGTTATCCTTTCCTACAATGCAGGCACCGACGCTTGTGTGTGGGTCTTTACTGCGCATGGCGGAAAGCTTTGCAATTCCCATAAAATACTGGTCCCATGAAAGATAATTCGTTCGTTTCATAAATGCCTCCTTGTGTGTAGATGCAGTTATTCAGGATGCCCCGCTCTTAAATATTCGCATTTTGAACACTTCGTGTTCTATTTCGCCTTTTACAGTGCTCCTGAATAGTTATTTGCCTTTTGTAAAAAAGAAGGAGCCGTTTACCAGCTCCTTTCTATTCATTCGACGGGTAGAATTGTAGTTGCAGTACGACTGCCCTCTACATTACGCAAGTTTGTTTACAGCGATTGTTAAACGAGAAACTTTTCTTGCAGTAGTATTCTTGTGATAAATACCTTTTTTAGTAGCTTTATCAAGTTCTGATACAGCAGCTTTCAATGCAGCTTCAGCAGCAGCCTTATCGTTTGCAGCGATAGCAGCATCAACTTTCTTCACAGCTGTTTTTACACGAGAACGAACAGATTTGTTTTTCTCAGCTCTTTTTTCAGCTACTAAAATTCTTTTTTTTGCAGATTTAATGTTTGCCAATTCCAGCACCTCCATCGTAATAATTAAATTCATTCTTTGTTTGGTTTGGCTTGTCGGACACGGACAACAGCACAAACACACCTAATTATCTTATTATATATACCACATATTGTCAAGTAAATAGTTGCAAATTAACATAAAAAATAAAAAATAGGACACAATAAATTTGTGATTGGATGCAAAACAGTGCAGGAGGCGGCAAAAATGACCGAAAAACGGACGGACTTAGCATTAGAGGCAAGAGAGAGTTTTCCCAGAAATCATGTAGAAATACAGGGGGTTGTTCTGGAAAAGAAAAAATGTCTGCAAGGCAAGGTGAAAATTACGACGGTAATTATTCGGGATGAAGCAGGCAGCAAAGCAATGAAAAAACCAAAAGGAACTTATATTACAATCGAATCACCACTTATGCTTCATGGAGATATTGACGAGAGAGAGCCATTTTTGCTCTGTGTCTGTGAACAGTTGGAAAGTATGATAAAGGGACTTCGTAAAAAGAGCGTTTTGGTTGTTGGATTGGGAAACCGGGAAGTGACCTCGGATTCATTAGGACCGAAAATGACAGACGCCCTTTTTGTGACGAGACATTTTAAAGAAGAATTTGGTGCATCTTTTATGCAGGAAAATGGATATGGCTGTGTGAGTGCAATAGCACCCGGTGTCATGGCGCAGACCGGAATTGAGACTGAAGAGGTATTACAGGGGATTATACGGAAGACAAAACCGGATTTGGTAATTGTTGTGGACGCATTAGCATCCAGAAGTGTGCAAAGGCTTTGTACAACGGTACAGATTACAGATACGGGAATTGAGCCTGGTGCCGGCGTTGGAAACCGCAGGAAGGAACTAACCAAAAAGACGCTTGGAATTCCGGTTGTTGCAATTGGTGTTCCTACGGTTGTAGATGCGGCAACCATTATTTCCGACCATTTGGAGCATGTATTAGAGAAACAGGGGTATTCGGAGGAGGAAATTGAGCGGTTTATTTATGAAATTCTGACCGAGGAAACAACCGATGTGATGGTAACGCCGAAAAATATTGACGAATCGGTAAATCAAATTAGTAAAGATCTTGCAAAAGTATTAAATCATTGTTTTCAAAAACGGGATAATTATGGAAACAGCAGCATATCCTTTTATGAAAAAGAAGATATGAAGAGAGAATGAAAAATGAAGTTTGGCATGCGGGTCGCAATTGGGGTGTTTGTCACCTCTTTAGCAGGAGCGCTTTTTGTTATAAAAGATGCAGGGAAAATGGAAATAGCAGAGGAAGCGGGAAGATTTCTTGCAAAGGAGAGTTGTTTCTGCCTTTGGAATGGACAAGAAGGACGATATGTGTTAGCGGAACTCTTAGGGGGACAGTCTTATTTTGAGCCAAATCAGGCGCTGGCAGAAAGTGATGCGGGAAAGGAAAAACTGGCAGTAGTTGAAAACCGTGAACTGCAGGAAGGACAGATACCAAAACCAAGTGAGCCGCTTATTGGTGACGTGGAAGAAAAACAGCCGGCAGTGGAAGTGTCAAGCCAGGTTGTCCGCCACAAAAACAGTGCGGTGGAACAATTGCGGGAGTCACTCAGTGTGGATTATTTGTGGAAAAATTTTTATATTATAGATTCAACGACTTCTGTGACAAAAAAGCAGTTTGATGTGGCTGCGATGTTACATAAAAATTTGAAATTAAAAAAGGAAAAAGGGAAAAAACAAATTTTGATTTATCATACGCATGGTGCTTCGGAAGAGTTTTCAGACAGCAAAAAAAATGATGTCAACGATTCCGTTGTCGGCGTTGGTACAGAACTTACAAAAGAACTGGAAAAAAGGGGATATTCCGTTTACCATGATACGACGAGATATGATTCTATTAACGGGGGCATTGACAGGAGTCTTGCGTACAATAAATCACTGGAAGGGGTTCAAAATATACGAAAAAAAAATCCGGGTATTAAAGTGCTGATTGACTTGCACCGCGATTCGGTCGGTAAAGGAAAACATACGTATACTACTATTCAAGGGAAAAAAACGGCGATTGTCATGTTTTTTAATGGTATGAGCAGAACAAAATCGGGTGCCATTCCTTATTTATACAATCCGAATCTACA
>ERZ772892.3466-NODE-3466-length-11441-cov-3.681012_pt1 | contig 11441 bp, 9 predicted proteins | sample MGYA00512126_ERZ772892 | MGnify/ENA primary metagenome ERZ772892 (study PRJEB29015, sample SAMEA2737697) | human gut metagenome | biome: human gut; feature: human-associated habitat; material: faeces | place: China | collected 2012 ... | reverse complement strand
GGCATGCTCCGCTCGTCGGCAAATACCGGCGTCAGCTGCCCCTGGCGCACGTGTCCGCCGGCCAGCAGATTGCTCTCGAGGATCACGCCCATTCCCATTCTGGCCGCCTCGATGCTCATATATGACCGGTCGAAATTAAAAATGAAGTTTTTATGCCAGCCGCGGACCTTGTGCCACGACAGCCAGTTGCTCCAGTTAATCAAGGTGCTGTCGGAGTGGATCAGATCGCAGGCCAGCAGATCTTCCACAGCCTGCACAGGATGGCTGGCTAAATAAGACGCTGCGCTGTAGGGCAGGACGCGCTCATTTTTAATGGTTCTGACCAGCAGCGTCGGCCACTGTGACAGCCCGTGACGAATATCGATATCAATATTATCCCGGGAGAACTGGATGCTTTCGTATGAACAGGTCAGGCTGATTTTTAACGCCGGCCACGCCTGGCGGAATTTATCCAGACGGGGCATCAGCCATAGCAGGCCGAAGCTCGGCGCCGAATGAATGCGTAAATAATCCTGATGGATATCGTTGATCACCTGGCTGGTGGCCTGGCCAATCATATTCAGCGCCCCGGAGACCTCTTTGAGATATTTTTCTCCCACCGCCGTTAACGTGACGCCTTTGCTGCTGCGGGAGAACAGTTTTTTCCCCAGAAAGTGCTCCAGGCTGGCTATCTGATGGCTGACCGCCGAGGCGGTAATATTGAGATTCTCTGCGGCCAGATTAAGGCTGCCGGTAGCGGCGACTTCAATAAAAGCCTGGATATTGCGTAAAGAGGGCATCGGCAGATTTTTATTGGGTAGCGGTTGGCTCATGGCGGCATCCTGCGCGGCGCGCGAATAAAAGAAAATAGCGAACAGCGTGGCGCAGCCGGGATGTACAGCATAGGGAAAAGCGAAAAAACAACGTTAATTTGTGATGGGCTTAACAATTTATCTTGTTAAAAGCGCGCAGGTCAGAAAACGCTAAAAATTTGCGGGAAGTCACTAACTCAATTTTTCTCAATCATAATTGAGGTTTTTTGAATACCGTTTCATTTTGGGGTTGTTATATTCCTCTCACAGGCCTGATAACAAACTGCGATGTGCTTGCATCGCAATTATAAAACACCTAACCACCTGTTTCGCTGGCGAAAAGCATTTATCTCTTGCTCCTGTATGGATAGTAAAACGCGGTGATCCGAAGCGGCAGCTTACAGCGAAGTGGATGAGGTATAAAACGAGGAAACCCTATGTCACGTATAGATACGCTGGTCTGTACTGACGCCAGGAAAACGAAATATCGTTTCGTGGTTTTGACGATGATTTTTCTGGTGTATGCCATCAATTACGCCGACCGAACGAATATTGGCGCGGTACTGCCTTTCATCATTGATGAGTTTCATATCAATAATTTTGAAGCCGGGGCCATCGCCAGTATGTTTTTCCTCGGCTATGCGGTAAGCCAGATCCCGGCCGGCTTTTTCATCGCCAAACGCGGTACCCGGGGGCTGGTATCGCTCTCCATTTTCGGCTTCTCCGCCTTTACCTGGCTGATGGGCACGGTGAGCTCCGTGTTTGGCCTGAAGCTGGTGCGGCTGGGACTGGGGCTGAGCGAAGGGCCTTGCCCGGTGGGGCTGGCTTCCACCATAAATAACTGGTTTCCACCAAAGGAGAAAGCCACGGCAACCGGCGTTTACATCGCGGCGACCATGTTTGCGCCGATTATTGTGCCGCCGCTGGCGGTGTGGATTGCGGTGACCTGGGGGTGGCGGTGGGTCTTTTTCTCTTTTGCTATACCCGGTATTGTGGCGGCCATCGCGTGGTATCTGCTGGTCAAATCCAAGCCTGCTGAGAGCGGATTTGTTTCCCAAAGCGAACTGGCAGAGATTAATGCCGGGCGTGAAAGTCATAATAATAGCGTACGCGAAAATATCTTAATTGCCGAAAGATTCACCTGGCTGGATAAAATCATTCGGGTAAAGAAAATGGCGCCAATTGATACGGCGAAAGGCTTATTCACCTCAAAAAATATTCTCGGTGACTGCCTGGCGTATTTTATGATGGTTAGCGTGCTGTACGGATTATTAACCTGGATCCCCCTGTATTTAGTCAAAGAGCGCGGTTTCGATGTAATGAGTATGGGCTTCGTGGCCAGTATGCCGTGCATCGGCGGCTTTATTGGCGCGATCGGTGGCGGATGGATTTCGGATAAGCTATTAGGCCGCCGGCGTAAACCCACCATGATGTTCACTGCGGTGTCAACGGTGGTCATGATGCTAATTATGCTGAATATCCCGGCCAGCACCCTGGCAGTTTGTATTGGATTATTCTTTGTCGGCTTTTGTTTAAATATCGGCTGGCCAGCCTTTACCGCGTACGGTATGGCCGTTTCGGATAGCAAAACCTATCCAATCGCCTCTTCCATAATTAATAGCGGCGGCAACCTCGGTGGATTTGTCGCGCCGATGGCGGCTGGTTTCTTGCTTGATAAAACCGGGAGTTTTAATTCTGTATTTACCTATTTTGGTATCTGCGCCGCCATTGGTTTGGTGGTGATTCTTTTCCTCGATGAACCACAATAACGGAAATATATCCTGTTAATTAATAGGACGTAATGTCATGGAGTGAAACTATGTTATTAAAAGATAAAGTCGCCATTATTACTGGCGCGGCCTCCGCACGCGGTTTGGGCTTCGCGACTGCGAAATTATTCGCCGAAAACGGCGCGAAAGTGGTCATTATCGACCTCAATGGCGAAGCCAGTAAAACCGCCGCGGCGGCATTAGGCGAAGGCCATCTCGGCCTGGCAGCCAACGTCGCTGATGAAGTGCAGGTGCAGGCGGCCATCGAACAGATCCTGGCGAAATACGGTCGGGTTGATGTACTGGTCAATAACGCCGGGATTACCCAGCCGCTGAAGCTGATGGATATCAAGCGCGCCAACTATGACGCGGTGCTTGATGTTAGCCTGCGCGGTACGCTGCTGATGTCGCAGGCGGTTATCCCCACCATGCGGGCGCAAAAATCCGGCAGCATCGTCTGCATCTCGTCCGTATCCGCCCAGCGCGGCGGCGGTATCTTTGGCGGACCGCACTACAGCGCGGCAAAAGCCGGGGTGCTGGGTCTTGCGCGGGCGATGGCGCGCGAGCTTGGCCCGGATAACGTCCGCGTTAACTGCATCACCCCGGGGCTGATTCAGACCGATATTACCGCCGGCAAGCTGACTGATGACATGACGGCCAACATTCTTGCCGGCATTCCGATGAACCGCCTTGGCGACGCGATAGACATCGCGCGCGCCGCGCTGTTCCTCGGCAGCGATCTTTCCTCCTACTCCACCGGCATCACCCTGGACGTTAACGGCGGCATGTTAATTCACTAAGCGAGGCAAACAGATGAAGATGACCGAATCACAAAAAGTCGCCGCGGCGGCGTGGCGTATTCGCCGTTACGCCCTGCAAATGGGGGAAGTGCAGGGGCAGGGCTATATCGGCCAGGCGCTGGGCTATGCCGATGTGCTCGCCACCGCCTTCAGCCATGCCATGACCTATCGCCCGGAAGATCCCGAGTGGGAGGGGCGCGATCGCTTCCTGCTCTCTCATGGCCATTACGCTATCGCTTATTATGCCGCGCTGCTGGAGACGGGCATTATCCCGGAAGCCGAACTGGAAACCTACGGCTCCGACGACAGCCGCCTGCCGATGTCCGGCATGGCGACCTACACCCCGGGGATGGAGATGTCCGGCGGCTCGCTGGGGCAGGGGCTGTCTATCGCCGTCGGCATGGCGCTCGGGCTGCGGCAGAAACAGAGTAAGGCCTGGGTCTACAACTCCATGTCCGATGGGGAGCTGGACGAAGGGTCGACCTGGGAGGCGGCGATGTCGGCGGCTCACTATGGCCTGAGCAACCTGATTAACCTTGTCGATGTCAACAAACAGCAGGCTGACGGCGATTCACGCAAAATCCTCGGCTTTGAGCCGCTGCAGGATAAATGGGCCGCCTTCGGCTGGTACGTACAGCGCGTGGACGGTAACGATCTGCCGGCGGTGATGGCCGCCTTTGACAACGCGAAAAGTTATTCCGGCAATCAGCCGCGGGTCATTTTATGCGACACGCTGATGGGCAAAGGGGTGCCGTTCCTCGAAACCCGCGATAAAAACCATTTTATTCGCGTCGATGCCGACGAATGGCAAAAAGCGATCGCGGTGCTGGACGCTAACAAACCGGAAGGAGTGCTGTAATGAGCCAGAGTCAACCCCGTTTAAAAACGTCGGCGATGATCGCCTCGATTGCTGATGAAGGCCAGGCGACCGTCCCTGCGCCCTTCGGCGTCGCGCTGTCAAAACTGGCGGCGCAGCGCCCGGAAATCGTCGGCATGACCGCGGATCTGTCAAAATATACCGACCTGCATATTTTCGCCCAGGCCTTCCCGGATCGCTTTTTCCAGATGGGCATGGCCGAACAGCTGCTGATGGCGGCGGCAGGGGGGATGGCGAAGGAGGGATTTATTCCTTTCGCCACCACCTATGCCGCCTTTGCAACCCGTCGCGCCTATGATTTTATTCACCAGGTCATCGCCGAAGAGCATCTGAACGTGAAGATCTGCGCGGCGCTGCCGGGCCTGACGACCGGCTATGGCCCCAGCCATCAGGCCACCGAAGATCTGGCGATCATGCGCGGTATCCCCGGGATGGTTATCGTCGATCCTTGCGATGCGCTGGAGATAGAGCAGGCGGTACCGGCCATTGCCGATCACCAGGGGCCGGTGTATATGCGTCTGCTGCGCGGTAAGGTGCCGCTGGTGCTGGATAAATATGACTATCAGTTCGAACTGGGTAAGGCGAAGCTGCTGGAGGACGGCAACGATGTGCTGATTATCTCCTCCGGGCTGATGACCATGCGCGCGCTGGAGGCGGCTGAAAAGCTGCGGGCCGATAATATCGGCGTGGCGGTTCTGCACGTGCCGACCATCAAACCGCTGGATGAGAAAGCGATTATTGAACAGGCGTCGAAGCCGGGCCGCCTGGTGGTAACTGCGGAGAACCACACCGCGGTCGGCGGCCTGGGGGAAGCGGTGGCCGCGCTGCTGATGCGTAAGGGCGTACGCTGTGAGCTGGATAGCGTGGGGCTGCCCGACGCGTTCCTGTTAGCCGGCGCCCTGCCGACCCTCCACGATCGCTACGGCATCTCCACCGCGAAGATTGTCGAAAAAATTAAGTATCGTCTGCGTTAACCGCGCTGCTATGACCCACTGGCCGCTGAGCGCGCTCAGCGGCCTTCTCATGCCCGCCAGCCAGGCGCGGCATTCTTTTGCAGATTTTATGCGGCCTGTCACAAAATCTGCTAGACTGCGCCCCTTCATGGCATTGTGGTTTTTGCCATCTCTTATCGCAATAATCTCCCTGAAAACTACGCCCTTCACCGGGCCGGGGCGGTTCGGAGTTGTTATGTCTTTTGATTCCCTAGGCCTGAATCCCGATATCCTGCGCGCTGTCGCTGAGCAGGGCTACGTTGAGCCGACCCCTATCCAGCAGCAGGCGATCCCGGCGGTACTGCAGGGCCGTGACCTAATGGCCAGCGCCCAGACCGGCACCGGTAAAACGGCGGGCTTTACCCTGCCGCTGCTGCAGCGCCTGATCCAGAATGAGCCGCACGCAAAGGGCCGTCGTCCGGTGCGCGCGCTGATCCTGACCCCGACCCGTGAGCTGGCGGCGCAGGTGGGCGAGAACGTCCGCGATTACAGTAAATACCTGAATATTCGCTCGCTGGTGGTCTTTGGCGGCGTGAGCATCAACCCGCAGATGATGAAGCTGCGCGGCGGCGTCGACATCCTCGTCGCCACCCCGGGCCGTCTGCTGGATCTTGAACATCAGAACGCCGTCAGTCTTGATAAAGTAGAAATCCTCGTGCTGGACGAAGCGGACCGCATGCTGGATATGGGCTTTATCCATGACATCCGTCGCGTACTGGCCAAACTGCCGGCGCGTCGACAGAACCTGCTGTTCTCGGCGACCTTCTCCGACGAGATCAAGGGCCTGGCCGAGAAACTGCTGCACAACCCGCTGGAAGTGGAAGTGGCGCGTCGTAACACCGCGTCCGAGCAGATCACCCAGCACGTCCATTTTGTTGACAAGAACCGCAAGCGTGAACTGCTGTCGCAGCTTATCGGCGAAGGTAACTGGCAGCAGGTGCTGGTGTTTACCCGTACCAAGCATGGCGCCAACCACCTCGCGGAACAGCTCAACAAAGACGGCATCCGCAGCGCGGCGATCCATGGCAACAAGAGCCAGGGAGCGCGTACCCGCGCGCTGGCCGACTTTAAATCCGGCGGCATTCGCGTGCTGGTGGCGACCGATATCGCCGCCCGCGGTCTGGATATCGAAGAGCTGCCGCACGTGGTGAACTACGAGCTGCCGAACGTACCGGAAGATTACGTCCACCGTATCGGCCGTACCGGTCGCGCGGCGGCCACCGGCGAAGCCTTATCATTGGTGTGCGTGGATGAGCATAAGCTGCTGCGCGATATCGAGCGCCTGCTGAAAAAAGAGATCCCGCGCATCGCGATTGCCGGCTATGAGCCGGATCCGTCCATTAAAGCCGAACCTATCCAGAACGGTCGCCAGCAGCGCGGCGGCGGTCGCGGGCAAGGTCAGGGACGCGGCGGCCAGGGTCAGGGACGCAGCGGACAGCCGCGCAGCCAGAATAATGCCCCGCGCCGTCAGGACGGCGAGGCGCCGAAAGCGCGCACTCAGGACGGCAAACCGCCGCGCCGCCGTCGCCCGCGTAAACCGGCTGGCGAATAACACGCTGATGTCCGGGCCGCGATAACGCGCCCCGGCTCAGGCCCGTCTGTCCGCTACGCGGCGGCGGGCCTTTTTCTTTCCATTACACTATTTGTCGAGCAGGCTTCCACACTCCGCAGAAAGCAATACCTCCGGGCGGGCAAAAATGGCACAATAGTGGCTGTTTATACAGTATTCAGGTTTTCTCATGGCTTTGACCGCTGCGCTGAAAGCGCAAATCGCCGCCTGGTATAAGGCGCTTCAGGAACAGATCCCGGACTTTATTCCGCGTCCCCCGCAGCGGCAGATGATCGCCGATGTGGCGAAAACCCTTGCCGGGGAAGAGGGCAGGCATCTGGCTATCGAAGCGCCGACCGGTGTCGGCAAAACGCTGTCATATCTGATCCCGGGCATCGCCATCGCCCGCGAGGAACAAAAAACGCTGGTGGTCAGCACCGCCAACGTCGCCCTGCAGGATCAAATCTACAGTAAGGACCTGCCGCTGCTGCGTAAAATCATTCCCGACCTGCGCTTTACCGCCGCCTTTGGCCGCGGACGCTACGTCTGTCCGCGCAACCTGACGGCGCTGGCCAGCACCGAGCCGTCGCAGCAGGATCTGCTGGCCTTTCTCGATGACGATCTCACCCCGAATAATCAGGCGGAGCAGAAGCTGTGCGCGACCCTGAAGCAGGATCTCGACAGCTACCGCTGGGACGGCCTGCGCGACCATACCGACAAAGCCATCGACGATGGGCTATGGAGCCGGCTGAGCACCGATAAGGCCAGCTGCCTGAACCGCAACTGCCACTACTATCGCGAGTGCCCGTTCTTTGTGGCGCGGCGGGAAATTCAGGAGGCGGAAGTGGTGGTGGCCAACCATGCGCTGGTGATGGCGGCGATGGAGAGCGAAGCGGTGCTGCCGGAGCCGAAAAACCTGCTGCTGGTCCTCGATGAAGGCCATCATCTGCCGGACGTCGCCCGCGACGCGCTGGAGATGAGCGCCGAGATCACCGCCCCCTGGTTTCGCCTGCAGCTGGATCTATTCTGCAAGCTGGTGGCTACCTGCATGGAGCAGTTTCGTCCGAAAACCACGCCGCCGCTGGCCAATCCGGAGCGGCTCACCGCTCATTGCGAAGAGCTTTTCGAGCTGATTGCTTCGTTGAATAATATTCTCAATCTCTATATGCCCGCCGGTCAGGAAGCGGAGCATCGCTTCCCGATGGGCGAACTGCCGCAGGAGGTGATGGAGATCTGCCAGCGGCTGGCGAAGCTCACCGAGTTGCTGCGCGGCCTGGCGGAGCTGTTCCTGAACGATCTCAGCGAAAAGACCGGCAGCCATGACGTGGTGCGCCTGCATCGGGTGCTGCTGCAGATGAACCGCGCCCTTGGCATGTTTGAAAGCCAAAGCAAGCTGTGGCGCCTGGCGTCGCTGGCGCAGTCCTCAGGCGCGCCGGTAACCAAATGGGCGACGCGGGTGGTGCGCGACGGCCAGATCCACGTCTGGTTCCACTGCGTCGGGATCCGCGTCAGCGATCAGCTTGAACGGCTGCTGTGGCGCAGCGTGCCGCATATCGTGGTGACGTCAGCGACGCTGCGCTCGCTAAACAGCTTCTCGCGCCTGCAGGAGATGAGCGGTCTGAAGGAGAAAGCGGGGGACCGCTTCGTGGCGCTGGATTCGCCGTTCAACCACGTGGAGCAGGGGAAAATTATTATTCCTCAAATGCGTTATGAACCGCTGATGGATAACGAAGAGCAGCACATTGCCGAGATGGCGGCCTATTTTCGCCAGCAGGTGGAGAGCAAAAAACATCTCGGGATGCTGGTGCTGTTTGCCAGCGGGCGGGCGATGAACCGCTTCCTCGAGCATGTGACCGATCTGCGCCTGATGCTGTTGGTGCAGGGCGACCAGCCGCGCTACCGGCTGGTGGAGCTGCATCGCAAACGGGTGGAAAGCGGCGAGCGCAGCGTGCTGGTGGGTCTGCAGTCCTTTGCCGAAGGTCTCGATTTAAAAGGCGATCTGCTGAGCCAGGTGCATATCCATAAAATCGCTTTTCCGCCCATCGACAGCCCGGTAGTGATCACCGAAGGCGAATGGCTGAAAAGCCTCAATCGTTATCCCTTCGAGGTACAGAGTTTGCCCAGCGCCTCCTTTAATCTTATTCAGCAGGTGGGGCGTTTGATCCGTAGCCATAACTGCTGGGGAGAGGTGGTGATTTACGATAAGCGTCTGTTGACCAAAAACTACGGCGCGCGTCTACTGAACGCGTTACCTGTTTTTCCCATAGAGCAGCCGGGCGTTCCGGAGGTTATAGTAAAACGGAAAGCAAAACAGACAGCAAAACAGACGGGCCGCAAACGTCGCTGACGCCGGCGCGTGATGCACCAGGGGGAGCCATGGAGTACAGCAAAATTATAAAAGAGGTGGGTCGCGGTAAGAATCATGCCCGCGATCTCGATGAAGAGACCGCTCGTGCGCTCTACGCGCGGATGCTGAACGGCGAGGTGCCGGAGCTGGAGCTGGGGGGAATATTAATCGCCCTGCGCATTAAAGGCGAAGGCGAAGCGGAGATGAAAGGTTTTTACGCCGCGATGCAGCAGCATACGCTGCGCCTGACCCCGCCGGCCGGCAAGCCGATGCCGATCGTTATCCCCAGCTACAACGGCGCGCGCAAGCAGGCGAACCTCACGCCGCTGCTGGCGATGCTCCTGCACAAGCTGGGATTTCCGGTGGTGGTTCACGGCGTCAGTCACGATCCCACCCGGGTGCTGACCGAAACCATTTTTACCCTGCTGGACATTCCGGCCACCCTGCACGCCGGACAGGCTCAGGCGCAGCTGGAGGGCCATGAACCGGTGTATATCCCGGTGGGGGCCTTCTGTCCGCCGCTGGAGAAACAGCTGGCGATGCGCTGGCGGATGGGCGTACGCAACAGCGCCCATACCCTGGCCAAGCTGGCCACGCCGTTTGGCGAAGGGGAGGCATTGCGTCTCTCCAGCGTGTCGCATCCGGAATATGTTCCCCGGGTGGCGAACTTCTTTCGCGAGACCGGTGGCCGCGCGCTGCTGATGCATGGTACCGAGGGCGAAGTGTACGCCAACCCGCAGCGCTGTCCGCAGATCAGCCTGATTGATGAGCAGGGCGTGCGGGTGCTGTACGAACGCCAGACTGAGATGGCAGCGGAGGCGGTGGTCCTGCCGACCTCGAAAGACCCTGAGGTCACCGCGCGCTGGATTGAACGCTGCGTCGCTGGCGTCGAACCGGTGCCCAACTCGTTGAAGATCCAGCTTGCCTGCTGTCTGCTGGCCTGCGGGGAAGTGACCTCGCTGGAGCAGGGCCTCAGCCGCGTCAACGACTATTGGTGATCGGATCTGCAGGATAAAAAAAAGCCCGTCCGGTGGCTCGGACGGGCAAGGCAAGGGTATTAAAGGTCTTTTCAGGGTTAATTCAGTGGCTTACAGATGGGTGCAGCGATTATTTATAGATAACCGCAGTACCGCTCAGTTTGTTGTTGGTGTTAGCGGAAGTAATGCTGTAGCCGGTCGCGCCAGCGGCTTCGGCTTTAGCAGCCAGTTTTGCTTCCAGACCGTCCAGCGTGGTCGCGCCTTCAGCACTCACCACACCGATTTTGTTCAGATCCTGTGCCTGAGTAGAGGAGACTGGCTCTACAGCGAAAGCGCCGAAAGACAGAGCGGACAGGGCAACAGCGGCAACAGCATATTTGATGGTTTTCATAGGTCAATTCTCGCAGGTTATTCTGTAAAGGGGACGATGTTCCGTCGATGTGATAAGTATCACGCTTTTTAGCGGAAGATAAAATCGAAGAGAATTGACGTGGTTGGTCAAAAAAATTGAATGACAAATAACTTATTGATTATTAATAAAATCAGAAGCGCAATTGACACTTCTTGCGGATACGCTTTACAGACACAATCAGAAGGGCACGTTTTGCTACGCGCTTCGCTGAAAGTCGTGAGCGTAAAGTAAACTGTTGGTGCGGTTAACTACGGTAAAGGAAAGTCAACGTAACTGGCTGTCTTTCGATCCTCTACGATTATATCCTGAATGTGAAGCATTTTTTGAATCTTTCTCCTGCTGACAGGTGATGCAAAGCCGCACCCCGGGAATGGCTTTACGTCGTGCCTCAGGAATGGGATCCCCGCACTCTTCGCATTCCGTCAAACTTTCGCCGCGCGGAATTTCACCGCGAGCACGCGCAACCGCATCTTCAATGGTACTGTTGATCTGTTCGTTAACGGCGTCGTCATTCGCCCAGCCGGAAGCCATGATGTTCTCCTGAAAGGATCAAGTCATGCATTTTAATATGGGGTGAAAAAACGCACAGTCAAGGCGCTGGCAGAGAGAACTGCATCTGCCGGACAGATGCAGTTTGGAAGGCGGTAAGTTATTTATAGATAGTCGCTGTACCGTACATATGGTTATCGCCACCGGCGGCGTTCACCAAGAAGCCTTTAGCGCCTTCCTGACGAGCTTTTTCGGCCAGCTTGTCCTGAAGGTCATCTAGGTTGCTTGCCCGGCTGACAGAGACCGTCCCGGCCGCGCGTAGCTGGCTGGTGTCGGTACTGTCGGTCAGAGGTTGAACGGACAAGGCAGAGAACGATGCGCCTGCCAGCGCACCCGCAATAATAAAGGTCAGATACTTTTTCATAATCACATCCTCAG
>ERZ772892.3460-NODE-3460-length-11451-cov-15.813619_pt1 | contig 11451 bp, 12 predicted proteins | sample MGYA00512126_ERZ772892 | MGnify/ENA primary metagenome ERZ772892 (study PRJEB29015, sample SAMEA2737697) | human gut metagenome | biome: human gut; feature: human-associated habitat; material: faeces | place: China | collected 2012 ... | reverse complement strand
TGCATAGTACTGAAAACGAGAGCAAGGATTGCAACCGGCTTTTCGGACTGACCCCAGAATCCCGAAAAACCGTTTTTGGCTACCCTTTGGCTACCCAAGAAAATAAAAACGGCTGAAAATCAGGGGATTAACAGTCGTTTTATGTACCCAGACCCGGGATCGAACCGGGATGGATTGCTCCACTGGTGTTTGAGACCAGCGCGTCTACCGATTCCGCCATCTGGGCTTGTTAGCGGGTGCAAAGATAACAATAAAATCCGAATTAGCAAATTTTTCATTCAAAAAACTTAAATTACTTGCGCATCTCGGTGGGAATTTGTAATTTAGTAGGCCTAAAACGACAGGCATAAAAACAAGCCTCAGCTAACCAAGGGGAGGGGCAGGGCTCCATGCCACAGCCGGCTGCTCCCTGATGACGGGCGGGCGAATTACATTCGCCATTCACGTGCTTGATAAAGACAGCACAAATGTTGTGATATTTAGAGACTGATTACCTAACAAAAGAGTTTATATATTTTGGATATGGAAAAGCATAAGGACAATTATTGTGTGATATTGGCTGGAGGCAAGGGCCGCAGGCTGTGGCCGTGCAGCAGGGACAACAAGCCAAAGCAGTTTCTTGACTTCTTTGGCTTGGGGCGCACTCAGCTGCAGGCCACTTACGACCGTTTCGCAAAGATTGTGCCGGGAGCCAACATACTGGTATGCACCAACCGCGACTACGAACCTATGGTGCGCGAACAGCTGCCCGACTTGCCTGCATCCAACGTGATTGTTGAGCCTATCAACCGCAACACCGCCCCGTGCGTGGGCTGGGCCGTTGCCGAGGTGTGCAGGCGCTCACCCGAGGCATCCATCATTGTCACCCCCTCCGACCAGCTCGTGCTCAACGAGGGAGCCTTTGCCGCCGACGTTGAGCGTGGCCTCAACTTCGTGGCGTCGCACGACACGATGCTCTCGATGGGCGTAAGGCCATCAAGGCCGGAGCCCGGCTACGGATACATACAGCTGGGCGAGCAGTGTGAGACAGAAGGTGTGTTCACCGTGCGCTCTTTCACCGAGAAGCCCGAGCGTGAGTTTGCCAAGGTGTTCATGGAGAGTGGCGAGTTTTATTGGAACACGGGCCTGTTCCTCTCCAGCGCGCGCAATTTCTACCGCGAGTTCACACGGTTGTTCAGCGATGTACATCGCGGCGAACCGGCCGACGGACTGCGCCCCGTCGAAGAGACGCTGGCCTTTGTGACCGAGCACTACCAATCGTACCCTAACCTGTCCATCGACTGTGCCGTGCTGGAGCGCAGCACCGACATCTGCGTCATGAAATGCGACTTCGGCTGGGCCGACCTTGGCACATGGCATTCCATCTACGAATGCATGCGCAAAGACGCCGACGACAACGTTGTAATCGACTCCGACGTCATGATGGAAGACTGCCGCGGCAATGTGGTCAAGATGCCCAAAGGCAAGCTGGCCGTCATCAACGGCCTCGATGGATACATAGTGGCCGACGGTGGCGACGTGCTGCTCATATGCAAGAAAGGCGATTCGTCGGCCTTGGTGCGCAAGTATGTCAACAAGGTGCAGATGGAACATGGCAACGACTACCTGTGACCCACGCCCGGGCCATGCGCACAAACAGCGGGGCGGGCAAGGGCCGAGTGCACACTGCACCGGCCCTGCCCGCCCCGCCTTATGTCACACAGGCCATTTACTTGCCTTCAGCCTCGAAATTCTCGCGTATCCGTGCTGCCACAGCAGCCATCTCGTCGTCAGCCAGCTTAAGCTTGGGGTTGGCAAAGTTCATGTCCTTCTCCGTCTGCATCGGTATCAGATGTATGTGTGCGTGGGGCACCTCAAGGCCCAGCACAGCCATGCCCACCTTCCGGCACGGGAAGGCTTTCTTTATGGCTGCGGCCACATGCTTGGCAAAGACAACCATCTCGGCCAGCTCGTCGTCGTCGAGGTCGAATATATAGTCTACCTCGCGGCGCGGAATCACCAGCGTATGCCCCTTGACAAGAGGGTTTATATCCAAAAAAGCATAGAACTTGTCGCTCTCGGCACACTTGTAGCTCGGTATCTCACCTGCTGCAATCTTTGCGAATATCCCGGCCATATACAGTCCTCCCTATGCTATTGATATATTGTCGATGCGCAACTTTATAGTGCCGCGCGGTATCTTTATCTCAACCTCGTCGCCCACTTTCTTGCCAAGCAATCCCTGTGCAATCGGTGTCATGATGGATATCTTGCCCTCACGCAGGTTGGCCTCGCTCTCGCTGACGATGGTGTAGCTCATCTTCGCCTTGTTGGCCAGGTTGGTCATCTCTACGCGCGTAAGAATCTGCACCGAGTCGGAGCTCAGACGCGATGTGTCCACAATCTTAGCCTCTTGCAGCGCCAGCTTCATCTGGTTGATCTTATCCTCGAGATGGGCCTGTGCCTCCTTGGCGGCCTCATATTCGGAATTTTCACTCAGGTCGCCCTTGTCACGTGCCTCAGCTATTGCGGCTGATGCCTTGGGGCGCTCCACGCTTTCCAAGCGTTTCAACTCGGCTACCATCTTATCGTAGCCCTCTTGCGACATGTAAGCCATAATCAAAAACTTTTTGTTATAGATGTTAACGTAATATTTCGGTTAAAAGGACATTAAAAAAATGAAGAATCCCGGCATTAACCGATGCCGGAATCCTCACACTCTCTACGCCTTGTTTTTGCTTTGTGCTGCAAAGTTAGGCATAATTTCCCGAGCGGGCAAGCCTGTCACGTTAAAAAAGCCTTTTTCTGCCCGCCCCCGCTCTGCCGCGCCACCACGCCATACTCCCCTAAAGCCTGTAAAAACAGCCAAAAAAGCGGGTAGCCGCAAACTTTGGCCACCAATCCTGCCGCCGTTCGGCAATGTTTTCTTACCTTTGTAGCACGCAACAACAAAAACGAATGCAACAATGACAATATTCAGAAGAATATCCGCAATGGCCGTAGCCATGCTTTGCCTCAACTCTTGCGTGGTGGGTGCCGAGCCGGCCACCGACACCGACAAGTACGACAGCCAGCTGCTACAGCCCGGCGCCATGGCCACCGACTTCACCATTGCCGACCCGGCGAGGCCTGAGCCCATTAAGCTCAGTTCGCTGCGCGGGCACTATGTGGTGCTCGAGTTCTGGGCATCGTGGTGCCCCGACTGCCGCAAGACCACGCCCGACGTCGTGGCCCTATACAAGGAGTATGCCCCGCTCGGCGTCGAGTTCGTTGGCGTATCGTTCGACACCGACAGCGCCGCATGGCGCCGCTACGTCGAGGCTAACGGCATGGAGTGGCTGCAGTACAGCGAACTGAAGAAATGGAAGGCGGGCACAACGCTCGACAGCCCCTACCGCGTCAACTGGATACCGACGTTCTACCTCGTCGACCCCGAGGGCCGCATAGCCGCCGGTTCGGTTGCCACCGACAAGATAAAGGCTGCCCTCGAGGCCCTGAAGCCAACACTAACGGCCGCCACCGGCGGCAATGCGGCGGAGGCAGGCAAATGAATGCGCACAGCCACATGAGCCTCAACGCCGGGGGGCGGCTGCTCAGCCTCGACGTTCCGCAGGTGATGGGCATACTCAACGTGACGCCCGACTCGTTTTATGCCGGCAGCCGCAAGCAGGCCGAGGCCGACATAGCCGCCCGCGCCAACGAGATTGTGGAACAGGGAGGCACCATCATCGACATCGGAGCATTCTCCACACGGCCGGGCGCAGCCCGCGTGAGCGAAGCCGAAGAGGCCGACAGGCTGCGCCACGGCCTGGCCGTGGTGCGGCGCGAGCAGCCCGGAGCCATAATCAGCGTCGACACGTTCCGCGCCGACGTGGCCCGCATGGCCGTCGAGGAATATGGCGTGGCCATCATCAACGACGTCTCGGGCGGCAACCCCGACGGGGCGTTCGGAGGGGCGGAGACAAACGACGACGGATACCGGACATGGACCGAGGACGACGCCCCGCCCATCTTCCGCATGGCGGCCCGCCTCGGCGTGCCCTACATACTCATGTCGTCGCGCCCCGACACAGCCTCAATACTGATGGAGGGCGCAGCCAAGTCGCAGCTGCTCCACTCGCTGGGAGTAAACGACGTAATACTCGACCCGGGCTTCGGCTTTGGCAAGACCACCGCCGACAACTATGCCATCATGGCCGGGCTCGACAAGCTGCACTCACTGGGCCTGCCCCTGCTGGTGGGCATATCGCGCAAGTCGATGATAACGCGGCTGCTCGGCTGCGCCACCGACGAGGCCCTCAACGGCACCACCGCGCTCAACACTGCGGCCCTGATAAAGGGAGCCCACATACTGCGCGTTCACGACGTAGGCCAGGCTGCCGAGTGTGTTAAGATAGTGCAGGCGCTCAAGGCCCATGCCGGCGAGGCTGCCCCTGCCGAAAACGACATACACTAACAACTATCAAGACTTATGTTTTTCAGTTTCGGAATAAAGGATGTGATCGACATCTTACTCGTGGCGCTGATGCTCTACTACCTGTACAGGCTGATGAAAGAGTCGCGCTCGCTCAACGTGTTCATAGGCATCATGGTGTTCGTGGTGGTCTGGATATTCGTGTCGCAGATACTTGAGATGCGGCTTCTCGGCTCCATCATGGACAAGTTGGTAAGCGTCGGAGTGATAGGTCTCATCATCCTGTTCCAGGAAGACATACGCAAGTTTCTATACAACCTTGGGGCCCACCAGCGCATGAGGATGCTCATCAGCTTCTTCGCCTCTGACCGCGGCGGCCAGAAAGCGGGCCACAAAGAGACCATTGTGCCCATAGTGCTGGCATGCATGGGCATGTCGAAGCGAAAGGTGGGAGCGCTTATAGTGATAGAGCGCACGGCCCCGCTCGACGACGTGGCCGCCACGGGCGACATCATCGACGCCAACATCAACCAGCGGCTCATAGAGAACATATTTTTCAAGAACTCGCCGCTGCACGACGGGGCCATGATAATATCAAAGAAGCGCATCAAGGCCGCCGGATGCATACTGCCCGTGTCTCACAACCTCGACATACCCAAGGAGCTGGGCCTGCGCCACCGCGCAGCCCTCGGCATATCACAGCAGTGCGACTGCATAGCCGTCATCGTATCCGAGGAGACCGGGGGCATTTCCGTGGCCATGAACGGAGCGTTCCAGCTGCGCCTCTCTGCCGAGAAACTCGAGAGCATACTCACCGACGCCCTCGAAGAACAGCCCTCAGCCAGGGGCTGACCGCCGCCGGCCCGCTGGCATCGGGCCAGGCGCGGCTGCACTGCCCACAGGCCACACCATGCCGCCGGCACTGCGCGGCGCCACTCGCCTTGACTCATTATTATGAGATTCGTGGCAACCCCTGTGGGCCGCTATCCCACGGCTCAGTAAACAAGGCATTCAAGAGAGAGGCCCTTGAATGCCTTTATTGTTCGCAACTATATACGTTATAGTATCAACGGGTTTGTATAATTAGGGTTTGCACATTACAGCAATGTAGTTACTGTCACGTTATAAAATCATTGGCTCGTTATTTTAAGGAGTTATTGTTGTAACTGCTCCATCAATTACCTTATCAGCAGTCCAACGATTAAATGATAATGCAGAAGTTTTATTTTGACTGAATAGTTCTTTAATAGATGTAACTATCTGATAATACAATTTGCAATTAATTCTTGCTTAAACGGGTTACGAGTTACAAACCTGCCAACTGCACAGCATTTCTCATGTTTGCTTTTTCAAATAACGCTTTTGTTTGTTGCAACAAGTAATACTTTCTTTTCAAAAACGAGCCAATTGCCAAATAAAATTTTGTACCTTTGTGTCCGTTGGATAAAAGGATGTAAATATGAACCGGATAAAAGAGGTATTGGAGGCTAAGGACATTAGTCAAACAGAATTGGCAAATAGGCTTGGAAAGACTTTCAACATGGTCAACCTGTATGCCTCTAACAAAGTACAGCCTCCTACTCTAATTAACAAGAACTGTGCCAATGGCGAAAAAAGAGATTAAAACAGACTTTTGGGTGCATGGGTTATTGCAAGAAGCTGGCTTGAATTTGACACCGCAAGGTTGCGACATAAAAGAAGTCGATGAAGCATTGAAAACAGCTTCAAAAGCACAAACTGGAAATGCTGGCTATCCTGAATATTGTGGGGTGGTAAAAGATTTCTTGCTTGTAATCGAAGATAAAGCATCGCTTGACAAGCATCTTGCAAAAACGGAAAAAGGATTGATAGCACAAGATGTAAAAAGTGTAAAGGACTATGCTGTTAATGGGGCATTGTTCTATGGTTTGCATTTGGCAGCGAATACGTCCTACCATAAGGTGCTGGCCTTTGGCGTGTCTGGCAACGAGAAAAGACACCGCATAACTCCTGTGTTTATAAACGAGAGGGGTGATTATCGTGAATTATCTGATGTGGAAACCTTTATTTCTTTTAGTGAAAGCAACATTGATGAGTTTTATTTGAAAGAAATTTTAAAGGAAGAAACCGATGTTGAAAAGACAACCGCTGAAATACTTAAAGATGCCGAGAAACTGCACAACGACCTAAGGAATTACGGCAATCTGACAACGGAACAGAAACCTTTGATTGTTTCTGGTATTATGCTTGCGTTGAGAGAAATCGAGTATAAGACATTTTCCATTGACTCGCTTGTTGGAGATACTGTAAAAACTGACGGTCAGAAGATTTACGAAGCCATACGAAGCAATTTGCAGCGTGCGAATGTTACGCCTGACACGAAACGCGATAAACTATTGAGCCAATTTGCTGTCATCAAGGACACGACCAAAATTAACGAGAAAGACGAAACTTTAGGCAAAACCCCATTAAGACATTACACCGAGTTCCTCTATAACAGCATCTACAAGAACATACGTTACCAAAACTCGGCAGAAGATTATTTGGGTCGTTTCTATGGGGAATTCATGTCATACTCAGGTGGTGACGGACAAACATTAGGCATTGTTCTTACCCCTAAGCATATCACGGAATTGTTTTGCGAACTGGCGGATTTGAAAGTAGATGATAAAGTGCTTGACCCTTGTTGTGGCACGGCAGGTTTCCTGATTGCCGCCATGCACAAGATGGTCAAGCAGACCAATGATGAGGCTCAGAGAAGACATATCAAACGTGACCAATTGTTTGGAATTGAATTGCAATCTTATATGTTTACCATCGCCACAACGAACATGATACTCCGTGGTGACGGGAAAAGCAACTTGCACAATTGGGATTTCCTGAAACATAATCCAAGCCAATTACAGTTGAAGGGATGTACCGTAGGTATGATGAATCCGCCTTATTCACAAGGCTCAAAAAGCAACCCCGATTTGTATGAAATCAGCTTTACAGAACATTTGCTTGACTCTTTGGTAGAGGGAGCAAGGGCAATTGTCATTATTCCACAATCTTCTGTTACGGGAAAAAGCAAAGAAGAGCAGAACATTAAAAACAATATACTCAAACATCATACATTGGAAGGAGTTATCACGCTTAATAAAAACACGTTTTACGGCGTGGGAACAAACCCATGTATTGCCGTGTTTACGGCTGGCATACCTCATGACAAGGACCATAAATGCAAGTTTATCAATTTCGAGGATGACGGCTTTGTGGTAAGCAAGCACATTGGTTTGGAAGAAACCGCAAGTGCCAAAGACAAACGGCAGCATTTACTTGATGTGTGGTTCGGACGAATAGAAGCAGAAACAAAATTCTGCGTAGAAACTACCATAGAAGCAGAAGATGAGTGGCTACATGCTTTCTACTACTTCAATGATGAAATCCCTACGGAGAAAGACTTTGAAAATACAATGGCTGATTACCTGACATTTGAATTCAACATGATTACTCATGGTAGAGGATATTTATTTGAGGAAGGGGGTAGAAATGAATAAGTCTTTTAGCTTGATTGACCAACAGTGGAAAGAGTTTTTTCTTGAAGATGTTGTGATTATTAATAGTGGAAAGAGATTGACAAAAGCAGATATGAAATTGGGAGATATGCCATTCATAGGAGCATCAGAAGCAAATAATGGAATCACCATGTTTACATCTTCTTCCAATGAAAGTTTGGATAGCAATGTGTTAGGTGTAAATTATAATGGCAGCGTTGGATTTTCTTTTTATCATCCTTACAAGGCTTTATTTTCAGATGATGTTAAACGAGTTAAATGGATTGATGAAACCCATAATAATCGTTATACACTCTTGTTCCTTTCAACTGCTATTAGACAACAAAAAGACAAATATGCTTATGGGTATAAATTTAATGCTCAACGAATGAAAAGGCAAAAAGTCCTATTGCCTGTAACAAAAGAAGGTTTATTAGATTGGCAATTCATGGAGGACTATATGAAAGCCAAAGAACAACAAATATTGAAACCTACAATAGAAAAGTTATGCAAACAGTTGATTATCAGCAATATAATAATGGGGGGGGGGTAAATTACCCCATACTCATTGGAAAGAATATGTATTTGGCGATGAATTCTCAATTCTATCAACAGCAAGTGGCATAGATAAAAATAAATTGGAAGCAGGAAATGGGAAAACTCCATATATCACTCGCTCGGACTTGAACAATGGCATTGATTCTTTTATCCTCGAACAAAAAACTCGTTACAAAAAAGATGAAGGAAATGTCATTACAATTGGTTTAGATACACAAACTGTATTTTACCAACCAACCCCCTTCTATACAGGGCAAAATATTCAGATTATAAGACATCCCAAATTAAACCGCTATAATGCGATGTTTCTCATAGTCGCCATAAAGAAACTTGTCGAAAAATTCAGTTGGGGTAGTTATGGTGCAACTTTAACGAGATTACGGAAAAGTCGGATATATTTACCCGCAACTGAAACAGGTGAAATAGACTTCACCTTTATGTCGTCTTTTATGAAAGAAGTTGAGCAAGACATTCTCCATGCAACTCTCAAATTCTTCAAGGATAGACATATTGTTAATAAACCTAAAATGGGGGGGTAAAATGGAAACACTTCCTCATTCGTGACTTGTTTCCTATTCTTGTATCTGGCAAGTCAAAAGGTCTCAACCATATTGAAAAAGTTGAAAACGGCATCAGTTATCTTGGAGCGACAAATCAAAATAATGGAGTTCTTTGTTTTGTTGCCAACAACAAAGATTTGGAACAAAAGGGAAATTGTATTGCTTTTATTCGCAATGGAGAGGGTTCTATGGGGTATTCCGTTTATAAAGCAGAAGACTTCATTGCCACATCAGACATGACATTGGGTTACAATGAACATCTTAACAAATACATTGGCACGTTCATCACAACTGTTGCAGACCGAGTAAGAGGAAAATATAATTTTGGGTATAAGAGAAGCGCTACCCGATTAGCAAAAGAAGTTCTTACTCTCCCTGCGGATGAAGATGGCAATCCTGATTGGGAATATATGGAGAGTTATATGCGGAATATTGAAAACGAACATATATTAAGCTATTTCAAAACATTAGGGTTTGGCATATAAAATTACCTCACATTGGTACTCAATTCTCCGATAGTTCGTTTACAGGCAGAACGGGATGCAGGAGGCTCTATAATCCAACATTGGAAGCCATCGGAAATTGAAAATGTTGCCATACCCATATTGCCCATGCAGATACAACAAGAGATTGCCGATAAGATTAGTTCAAGTTTCAAATTGCGAAAAGAAAGTCAACACCTGCTGAATGAAGCTAAGCGAATGGTTGAAATAACAATAGAGGGTATATCTTGATTTTTGAATTTGCGACCAACGGGAGGGATAGAAAGTCTATTTTGGGCATACCCAAACGCAAACTTGCTACCTTTGAAAACAAAGTTCTGACTTTGGAGTAACCTATCTGCTTTTGTGGTAACCCAAAGGACAACTTGCTGCTTTTTTAAGAAGCAAACGTGGGCGTCCATAGGAGCGTAACCCCGTTGGCTGTCATAATACATGCTTCACGGCCTTTCCTGCCGTTTTGCAGTGAAATATGGCGCGTTTCGGGATGCAAGACGGCCCGTTCCACCGGCCGGAACGGCCGTTTACACAACATGCTGTATGCCAGGCGGTTGCAAAACACGCCGCCGCCCGTTGCTGCGGGCGCGGCAACGCAGCCGCCGCGGCATGGCGGCAGAAGCAGGCCACAGGGTGGCGCCACGATACAGAAAAGCCACGTCCCGCTCTTCACAGAGCCGGGACATGGCATGAAAATCAGAGATTGCGACTGGCGGGGAGACGAAAGCGAAATGCTCCCGGCCATGGTATGGCCGCAGTCTCAGCCGCAAGCCCTCCGGCTGCGGCACAAGCCAATAAAGACGGATCAGAAGGTTATGGCCTTGCCGGCGCCCTCGTGCTGCGGCGCAAAGCTGATGCCGAGCAGCGAGGCCACCGTTGCGGCCACCTGATTGTTGTGATACTCGCCCGAGGTGAGCACGCCCTTGGCCGGCACACCGGCCCCGAAAGCCATGAGCCATGTCTCGTTTGAGCGGTCTACCTCGCGGCTGTGGTGGAACCATCCCTTGTCGGCGCTCACCCCGCGGCCGTGGTCGCAGGTTATTACAAAGGTGGTCTGGTCTTTGTAGAACGGGTCGGCCTGGGCCGTCTCCCACAGCTCCCGGATGAAGCGGTCGACGTCGTTGGCAGCCTCAAGGTACAGGCGGTAGTTGCCGGCGTGGGCCCACTCGTCGGTGTCGCCGTAGCCCACGAACAGCAGCTCCGGGTGGCGCGACTTCATGGCCTCTACGGCATACTCATGCGTAAACACGTCGAAACGCTCCTCCTCCCAGTAGCGGGGCGTGCCGTCTTGCATCTTGTCGACATACAGTTCGCGCTCTGTGGGTTGCTTGGCCAGCGAGTGGCGGTAGTTGGCGTTCACCTCGAGCCCGCTGCGCTTCTCGTTGAATATCTGGATGAATCGGCCCCAGCTTCCGAACACGAGCACCTTGCCACGGTATTCGGGCGTGTTGTTGGCCACCTCGAAAACGGTCATGTTAGGGTTGTCAACCGGCGCGTTGGAGTTGATGTTCTTGTCGTCGGGATATCCGCACAGCGTCTCGTTGTATCCCGGGTAAGAAAACCACATGTTGTTGGTAACGCTCATGCGGCAGCCCTTGTCGCGGTTGCCAATCATCACACCGTTCTTTGCTATGTGGCTCCACGTAAACGGCATGAGCGCGCTGCGGCGCTCGTCGGCAGTGGGCCGCCAGAAGTCGGCCTTCATCATGTCGGGGTTGCCAAACTCCTTGGTGTTGACAAGCATGGAGTCGGCACCGCGAAACAGTTCCTGCCAGCGGTAGCCGTCGACCATTACCACCACGACCTTGTTTTTTGCCGACACCATTGCCGGCACCACCAGCATGGCTGCCAGCAGCAATTTTGCAATCTTTATCATAAGTAGCTGTTCAAAATTAACCGATACAATAGACCTTGCAGGTGTCCTCTAT
>ERZ772892.3458-NODE-3458-length-11463-cov-3.320565_pt1 | contig 11463 bp, 7 predicted proteins | sample MGYA00512126_ERZ772892 | MGnify/ENA primary metagenome ERZ772892 (study PRJEB29015, sample SAMEA2737697) | human gut metagenome | biome: human gut; feature: human-associated habitat; material: faeces | place: China | collected 2012 ... | reverse complement strand
AGCGGGAAAAAAGGACGAACTGCCGGAACCGCAGGTAGAATTTACCTGTTCCAGAGAGTATTGGAGTGGCTGGATACTGGCGTATTATCAGTGGTACAGTGAGAAGAAATTTAAGGAAATTGAAGCAGGGCTTCCGGTCCGGGAGGTTGTGGAAATGTATCCGGCACTTCATGAAGCTCCGGAGGATAAATTTGTTGAGGCGGCAGACAGAATCATTCGAAGAAAAGAGCAGGGGAAAAACGCGTTGCGGCGGATCCGGAAGATGGCGGGATATACCCAAAAGGATCTTTCAGAGCAATCGGGGGTTACGCTGCGGAGTATTCAGCAGTATGAACAGGGAAAAAAGAAGATTCAAAAAGCATCCGCAGAAACCGTGCGTGCGCTTGCACGGTCACTGGGATGCCAGATGGAAGATTTGCTGTAATTGCGAAGGGATTGGACAGTTTCAATTTGCTATAGCGCCGTCGCCTTCGGCAGACTAAAAATAAATTCCGTCCCCACGCCCTCGGTGCTGACAACGTCGATATTTTCCCCATGTGCCTGAATAATCTCTTTGACAATCGCAAGCCCCAGCCCGGTGCCCTTTTTATCTTTTCCGCGCGATAAGTCGGTCTTGTAGAAACGTTCAAAGATTTTCTTCTGGCTGTCCTTCGGGATGCCGATGCCGGTGTCTTTGACGGAAATGAAGATTTTTTCATACCGGATGGAGGTCTGGATGTAAATGATCGAATCCTCGTGGCTGAATTTGATCGCGTTGTCGATCAGGTTGTAGAGAACCTGCTGGATTTTTCCGAGATCGGCGTAGACCATCTGGATGCTATCCGCAAAGGTCAGGTCAAACGTGATGCCTTTTGCGCTGCACGTGCCCTCGAAGGTTGCGGCGGTATCCTTGATCGTCCGGTTGATATCGAAATTTGTCCGGGTTAAGTAGCCTTTGCTGTCCAGGGAGTTGAGTGTCAGCATGCCCTGTGTCAGTTTGTTAAGGCGCTCGGTCTCGGAAATGACGATGTGCAGGTATTTGTGATAGAGTTCCTGCGGGATTGTGCCGTCGAGAATTGCCTCGAGATAGCCTTTGATGGAAGTCAGAGGCGAGCGGAAATCGTGCGATACGTTCGCGATGAAATTGTGCTGGTACTGTTCCATTTCATTTAACTCGCTGGACATATAGTTTAATGTGCTGGCGAGATAGCCGATCTCGTCGTGGGTGGTAATCGGGATATTGTGTGCCAGGTTTCCGGCTGCATATTCATTGGCTGCGACCGTAATCTTTTTGAGCGGGAAATAGACCACTTTTGTAAAAACAAGAAGCACCACCAGGGATAGGAAGAACAGGATGATCGATGTTATGTAAATAATATTCAGAAATCCGTTCTGTTCCGCCTCAATGTTCTGGATTGGCATATGAATCACGATGTAGCCGTAGGTCTTCATATTGCCTGTGATCGGGGCGGAAACGGAGAGTACCTTGCTGTCAAACAGGTTGTAATACTGTCCGATGGAATAGAGCCGGTTGCCCTGTGCGGTCGGGTCGAAATCGTCGATTGCGATGCCGGTACGACTGTCGCTGCTGTCCGCAACGATGGTGCCTTCATGGTTCAGGATCCAGATATCCGACTGCAGATAAGCGGAAACCGCCTCGATCTGTGGGTATGCCGAGTCGAGATTGATGGTTTTGCCCTCGTAGGCTTTGCTGCACCGATCGGCAATCATGGTCGCCTCGTCATACAGAACCTCCGATTCGCGTTCCACCAGATGGTGGTAGGTCATCTCAGATGAGATGGTCGCGATCGTGATGAATCCAAGCAGACCGAAGATGAGATAGCCGATCAGCAGTTTATAATAAAGAGAATGTGTGTAGTGGTTTGATTTCATGGTAAACCTCCGGTTACCTCTTCGCGCAACAGTTCAGTTCCTTTACTAACAGTTACCGTTTTACCTCAAATTTATATCCAATCCCCCAGACGGTCGTCAGCGCCCACTTGTCGTTGCCCTTGATTTTTTCACGGAGCCGCTTGATATGGACATCTACCGTCCGCGTGTCACCGATGTATTCATATCCCCAGATATGGTCGAGAAGCTGCTCCCTTGTGAATACCTGGTTTGGTGAGGACGCGAGGAAATAGAGCAGTTCCAGTTCCTTCGGCGGCAGCTCGATCGAGTGTCCGTTGTAAATGACGGAGTAGTTCGTCAGGTTGACGATGAGATCCGGATATTCGACAAAATTGCCATGCTGTTCGCTCACGGACGATGCAGGCATCTGCACCGGCAGCTGGTAGCGCCGCAGAACGGCTTTGACTCTGGCAACCAGCTCTTTCGAATCGAATGGTTTGATCATGTAGTCATCGGCGCCCAGCTCCAGCCCCAGCACCTTATCAAAGATTTCGCCCTTGGCGGAGAGCATGATGATTGGCACCTGGGAGGTGCTTCGCAGTTCCCGGCAGACCTGATAGCCGTCGATGCCCGGAAGCATCAGATCAAGGAGAATCAGGTTGGGCTGAAATTCGGGAAATACCCGGAGAGCTTCTTCCCCGTCTCCGACAATTTTCGTTTCAAAACATTCTTTCGTCAGGTAAAGTGAGATTAGTTCAGCAATGTTGTAGTCGTCATCTACGATGAGAATGCGCTGCTTTTCAGCCATGTTGATTCCTCCTGTTTTTTTGGATATTTGTAACTGTTCAGTACCTTCACAGTTATGGATATTTCTTATTTAAATGTCACGATTGTAACGCCTGTATCGCCTTCGCCAAACTCGCCAAGCCGGTATTCCTTGACATAGCTTAATTTCTTCAAGTGGCGGTGTACGCCCGCTTTCAAAGCGCCGGTTCCACGACCATGTACGACGCGGACCTGCGGAAGATGCGCCAGGTAGGCATCATCCAGGTATTTGTCGAGTACCGGGATCGCCTCATCGACGGTCATGCCAATCAGGTTGACCTCCGGCGATACGCTGAAGGACTTGGACATCTTGATCTTGCTGCTTCCGCTTCCGGATCCGCGGGAACCACCCGTATGCGTGCCGGAAAGTCCTGGTCCGGTGATGGATGCTTCCTCGACCATTTCCAGATCGCGGATATTGACGAGGGAGCGCAGAATTCCCATCTGTACATACAGATCGCCCTTGGCGTTCGGCAGGGAGCTGACGGTTCCCTTTAAATTCATCGAGAGAACGCGCACGGTATCGCCGAGACGCAGCTTTTTCGCGGAAACGGCTTTTTTCGGTGCGGCGGTTTTCTTAACTGCCAGTTTCTTGTCTACATCCTGGATCTTGCCGCGCAGCTTGGTCCGCTCAGCTTCCAGTTCTTTATTGACGCCGGAAGACTTGGCAAGCTTGTTGATGTTGCGGATCGTCTGATCGGCGGTGTCCTTCGCATCCTGAAGGATCTTCTGAGCTTCCTCGCGGGCTTTGGAAAGCATTTTTTCCTTCTGCTCGGAGAAACGTTCTTCCTTCTGCTGGAGGCGGTTCTTCAGCGTTTCAATTTCCTGTTTATAGGAGGCGATCTCTTCGCGCTCTTTTTCAATGGTCACGCGGCTGTTTTCCAGATTGGCAAGCAGATCCTCGAAGGATTCGTCCTTCTGCTCCATCTGGTTTTTCGCCTCGTCGATGATATAATCCGGCAGCCCCAGCTTGCGGGAAATGGCAAATGCATTACTTTTTCCTGGAATACCGATGAGCAGGCGGTAGGTCGGGCGGAGAGTCTCGACGTTGAACTCGCAGCAGGCATTTTCAACGCCTGGAGCGGTCAGCGCAAAGACTTTTAATTCGCTGTAATGCGTGGTTGCGATCGTCCGGCAGGTCATGTTGTGCAGGAAATTTAAAACCGCAATCGCCAGCGCCGCGCCCTCGGTCGGGTCGGTACCGGAACAGAGCTCATCGAAGAGACAGAGCGAATTGGCGTCCGCCTCATTTAAAATCGAAACGATATTCGTCATATGGGCGGAGAATGTACTCAGATTCTGCTCGATGCTCTGCTCATCGCCAATGTCGGCAAATACATTGTCAAAAACAGCCAGCTCGGATCCCTCAAATGCCGGGATATGGAGTCCTGACTGCCCCATCAGGGTAAAGAGTCCGACGGTTTTTAAAGAAACGGTTTTACCACCCGTGTTTGGACCCGTCACAATCAGAAGGTCAAACGAATCGCCAACCCAGATGTTGATCGGAACGACCTGTTTCGGATTTAAGAGCGGATGGCGTCCGTCCTTGATATTGATATACCGTTTGTTGTTAAATTTCGGTTCCACGCAGTTATAGTGGCGGGAAAGAGCTGCCCTTGCGAAAATGAAATCGAGCTCTGCCAGAATCGAAAGATCCGAGAGGATCGCGTCGGTGTAAGGCATAAGCTGGCTGGAAAGAGCTGCCAGAACGAACTCAATTTCCCGTTTTTCCTGGATTTCCAGCTCGCGCAGTTCGTTGTTCAGCTTGACGATCGCGAGCGGCTCGATAAATACAGTCGAACCGGTCGAGGACTGGTCGTGCACCATGCCTGGAACCTGGGATTTATACTCAGCCTTGACCGGCAGGCAATAGCGCCCGTCGCGCATTGTGATGACGGCATCCTGTAAATAGGTCCGGCTGGAATTTAAAATAGAATTTAACTGGGTATGGACGCGTCCGCCCACGATCTTCATGGAGCGGCGCACTTTGGCAAGTCCCGGACTTGCGTCATCGCTGACCTCATCCTCGGATGGCAGGCAGCGCTTGATCTCATTGTTGACCGGCGTCAGCGGATCCAGGGCGCGGAAGCGCTCATCAAGGGAATCATCTGGAAATTCTTCGGATTTCTCATGGCGTCCGTAGCTCTGCGCGCGGGCAGCGACTGTCAGCAGGGAGCTGACAGAGAGAAGCTCCGGGATCCCCAGGGAACTTCCGATTTCCAGACGTTTCATGGAACCACGCACATCCTTCACGCCGCCGAAGGAGAGACTTCCCTTCATGCGGACGCGCGTCAGGGCATCGGTCGTCTCCGTCTGGCTCTGCCGGATCGTCCCCAGATCACAGGACGGCTGCAGTTCCCGGCACATCTGTTTTCCCATCTCCGTGGAGGCGTACTCCGTGAGCTGGTCGATGATCTTTGTATATTCGAGAGTTTTTAATGCTTTTTCATTCATGTTGTGGTAATCCTCTTAATTTAAATGGTGTTCACATGATACCGTGACCACTAAATTCGTGAAAGACCTCATTAAATGGTCAGGTATAAGTTCTCACTAGACTCGAAAAGACCTCGTCAAGTGTTCACATTATATCACATTCCCCGCCGTCTAGCCAAGCATTCGCACTTTTTTCTTGCATAACCTTAAGAAGGAAAGTATAATTAGGATATGTTATGCAAAGGGGAAAGTGAAATGCCGGATTCAGAAGAACTTGAAAAAAAGGAAAAACGGGAATTCATGAGAGAAACGATAGTGAAGCCGCCGCTGACCAGAAAACAGATTGCGAAGCGGGTGGCTCTCTTTGTATGCGCGTCAGCCGCATTTGGAGGAGTCGCGGCGGTTTCGTTTGCGGCGGTAAAGCCGTTTGCGGATCGGTGTTTTCAGGAAAATGGGATGCAGGAGACATCCTCAGTCGAGTTTTCCAAGGACGATCCGGACTCTGTTTCGCCGTCGGACGGTGCAGATGCGGATATGACAGCGCAGCCGGAACAAATGGAGCAGGAGATTGATGAGGCGGTCAGCGAGGCGCTTTCCAGCTATCAGTTTTCCGTAGACAATTTCAATTCGATGACGTCGGTGCTGCGTGGAATCGGGGAACAGGGTGATAAGTCGATCGTGACGGTCAGCTCCGGCAAACAGGATACGGATATATTTGGAAATCCGGTGGAAAATACGGGTGATTATGCAGGTGCAGTCATCGCGGAGAGTGATGGAGAATTTCTGATCTTTACTTACGCCGATGCGGTGCGGGCGGCAGATTCGATCAATGTGAGATTTTCGGATGGAACGAAGATCGCTGGTACAGTGCGCCAGATTGACGAAGTGCTCGGAATGGCAGTTGTGGCGGTGCCGTCCGGCAATCTGCCGGAAGAAGAGCGGAAAAAGGTGCAGGTGCTTTCACTTGCCAATTCATATACGGTCAAGGCAGGCGATGTCCTCGTAGGTATCGGCGGTCCGTCCGGACAGGTGCATTCGCTTTCGTTCGGAACGGTATCCTACGTGGCGCGCAATGTGCAGATTACAGATGGACTGACGCGGATCCTGTATGCGGATATCAGCAGCAATTCGCAGACGGGTACCTTTTTGATCAATACAGCCGGAGAGATGGTCGGCTGGACATCGGAGTCCTGCCGCAGCGAGAGCTGTACGGATCGGACGGCGGCGTACACCATTTCCAGCTACAAGCCGATTCTGGAGCGGCTGACGAATGGCGCTTCGGCGGCATATCTGGGCATCCTGGGACAGGATGTGAGCCGTGCGATGCAGGGGAGCGGCATTCCGGCGGGCGTTTACGTGACGGAGGCAGTCTCCGGCAGCCCGGCATATGACGCTGGCATCCAGCCCGGCGATATTATTGTGAAATTTGGCACAAAGGAGATCGGAAGTTTCAAAGATCTCCAGGCGCAGATTGAAAATTCCGCGAGCGGCGTGTCTGTATCGGTAAATGTGATGCGGAAAGGGCGCGACGGATACACGGAAATTCCATTTTTGGTATCTCTGCGCGCCAGATAGAAATTCAGGAGGATATAGGCAGAATGAGATATATTGAACAGTTCCGGGAAGGAATGAGAGTCTCGGACGTATATTTATGTAAGACGAAACAGCACGCGGTGACGAAAAACGGAAAAGAGTACGCTTCCGTGCTGCTTCAGGATAAAACAGGCACGGTAGACTGCAAAATCTGGGATTTAAGTTCCCCGGGCATCAATGATTTTGAGCCGCTGCAGTACGTCTATGTGGACGGCGATGTGACGGTTTTCCAGGGTTCCAACCAGTTAAATATCAAGCGCATACGCAAGGCGGACGAGGGCGAGTATCAGGAAAGTGATTACCTTCCGGTCAGCTCAAAGGATATCAAGATAATGTATCAGGAGCTGACGGCTTTGGTGCAGTCTTTCCAGAATCCGTACCTGAAAAAGCTGGCATCCAGCTATTTCCTGGAAGATAAGGCATTTGTGAAGAAATTCTGCTTCCATTCGGCGGCGAAGAGTGTGCATCATGGTTTTGTGGGCGGACTTTTGGAACATACGTTAAGTGTTATGAAACTCTGTGATTTCTACACGAAGTCATATCCGGCGCTGAACCGCGATCTGCTTCTGACGGCGGCGCTGTTCCACGACATCGGAAAAGTGCAGGAATTATCCGCATTTCCGGAAAATGATTATACGGACGACGGTCAGCTCTTAGGTCATATCGTGATCGGCACGATGATGGTTGCAGACCGTATTAAGGAGATTCCGGGATTCCCGGCAAAGACAGCGGCGGAGTTAAAGCACTGCATCCTTGCGCACCACGGCGAATTAGAGTACGGTTCCCCAAAGAAACCGGCGCTTCTGGAGGCGCTGGCATTGAATTTCGCGGACAATACCGATGCGAAGATGGAGACGATGCTGGAAGTCTTAAAGAGCGGCGGGGAGAATCCGGGCTGGCTCGGATATAACCGTTTCCTGGAGACGAATGTGAGAAAGACGACGCCGACGGAATAATAATAAGATAACAGACATCTAAAATGAGTCTAAATGTATATAAGAAAAAGAAAACAGCGCTGCACAAGCAGATGCTGCCTTGCAGAAGCGGGGGAACGAAAAAATAGGAATCAGGACTCACCACCTAAAGAGGTGGGAGTCTTCTCGTTTCATAGGGAATTGCGTCCTATGAAACAAAAAACGCTCCGCGGGATGCGCACTCGCGCGAAGAAGAAACATGTCGCAAGCGACCGCGCTCGGCGCGAGAATGTGCCAAGGCACATTCTTTTTTAACTGAGATAAATAAGAAAAATGGAGAAGGATACCAGGAAGGTACAGCGGTTCAGCAGGGACCGCACTTTTCTGATATCCTTTTGTTTCATAAAGAAAAATATAGGGGTACAACAGAAAATATGAAAAAACGAGAAAATACAGGCAAAATCATTGGAAAGGTGTTCGGAGAAGCCAGGGCACTTGGCGTCACTGCCTTAGCGGCGGCAGTCATGCTTTCCGGATGCGGAAACGCTGGAAATCAGGCGCAGAAAGGCGGTTCCGGCGCAGAACAGACGGAAAATACCCAAACAAGCGTTATTATCGCGATGCCGCCGACTTCAGAGCCGGAGGCGGGCTTTGATCCGGCATATGGCTGGGGCGCGGGCGAGCATATGCATGAACCGCTGATCCAGAGCACCCTGACGGTGACAGAGGCAGATTTGAGTATCGGGTATGATCTGGCGACGGATGTGGAGACCTCCGAGGATGGAATGACATGGACGGTGACGATCCGCGACGATGCGAAATTCACGGATGGCGAGGCGCTGACCGCGGAGGATGTGGCATTCACTTATAACACATTGAAAAAGACGAGTTCCGTCAACGATTTTTCAATGCTGAAACAGGCGGAGGCGATCGATGATGTGACGGTTGTGTTTGAGATGGAACGCCCGTTTGCTATCTGGTCATACACGATGGCGGTGACGGGAATTGTGCCGGAGCATGCATATGGAACGGATTACGGCACACATCCGATCGGTTCCGGGCGATATATCCTGAAACAGTGGGACAAGGGGCAGCAGGTGATTCTGGAAGCCAACCCGGATTATTATGGGGATGCGCCGAAGATGCGGCAGGTCACGATTCTCTTTATGGAAGAGGATGCGGCATTTGCGGCGGTGCGCGCCGGGCAGGTGGATGTGGCGTACACGGCGGCGTCCTATGCAGACCAGTCGGTTCCAGAATTCAGTCTTTTGGACTGTGAGACGGTGGACAACCGTGGATTTAACCTCCCGGCAGTGCCGGAGACGGTACGGGGGGATGGCGTAAAAATCGGCAATGATTTTACCGCGGATGTGCAGGTGCGCCGGGCGATCAACCTGGCGATTGACCGGCAGGAAATGATCGATCATGTGTTAAATGGTTACGGCAGCCCGGCATATAGTGTCTGTGACAAGATGCCGTGGTACAACGATGAAATGGAGAACATTTCCTATGATGTGGGGAAGGCGGAAGAGATGCTGGATGCGGCGGGATGGAAGAAAAATGCCGACGGCATCCGCGAAAAGGATGGAGTGAAAGCCATTCTGGAATTTCTCTATCCGACCGGGGATTCGGTGCGTCAGGCGCTGGCAGCCGATACGGCACAGCAGTTAAAAGAGATTGGAATTGACGCATCGATCCGCGGCACCGGCTGGGATACTGCGTATGACGAGGCACAGGCGCAGCCGCTTCTCTGGGGCTGGGGCGCGCACACGCCGATGGAATTTTATAATATTTACCATACAAAGGCAGATACGGGGCGGGCAGAATATTCGCCGTATGCGAATGAGACCGTGGACGCTTATATGGATGAGGCCCTGGCAGCACCGGATCTGGAAAGTTCGTATGAATTGTGGAAAAAGGCGCAGTGGGACGGCGAGACGGGCGTTTCAGCCGAGGGTGATCTTCCGTGGATCTGGCTGGTGAATGTCGATCATCTGTACTGGGTGAGAGACGGGCTTCATGTCGCAGAGCAGAAGGTGCATCCGCACGGTCACGGCTGGTCCATCGTCAACAATGTCGATCGGTGGTACTATGAGTAGGATGAAATGGTTTGGGCGCAGTCTGCTGCACCTGATGCTGCTGCTTTTGGCAGTCAGTCTGGTATCGTTTCTGCTGGTGTCGATGTCTCCGGTCGATCCGCTGCAGACGAATGTCGGGCAGACGGCGCTCGGCTCGATGGCGCCGGAGCAGATCGAGAAGCTGCAGGCGTACTGGGGCGTTGGTGTGCCGGTCTGGAAGCGCTTCTTTAGCTGGATTTCGGGCATCTGTCATGGTGATTTTGGCATTTCCCTTCTGTACCGCAGACCGGTGCTGGAGGTGATCGCGGAAAAGGCGTCTGCGTCAGTGTGGCTCCTTCTGTCTGCGTGGCTGTTTTCGGGAATCGTGGGGATATTTTTAGGAATTGCAGCGGCGGCAAAACGGGGCAAGTGGACGGATCGCCTGATTACGGGCTATTGCATCGTGATCGCGGGAACGCCGTCCTTCTGGCTGGCGCTGGTGCTGCTGCTTCTCTTTACAGTGCAGCTTCCCGTCTTCCCAATCGGGTTCAGTGTCCCGGTGGGAATGGCGGCGGACGAGGTCAGCCTGGCGGATCGCCTGTATCACGCATTTCTGCCGGCGTGTACGCTGGGACTGACAGGGATTTCTTCGATTGCGATGCACACGCGCGAAAAAGTGATTGAGATTCTGGAAAGTGATTACGTACTCTATGCGCGGGCGCGGGGCGAGAGCGGCTGGCGGCTGATTTTTCGGCATGGACTCCGCAACCTGCTTCTCCCGGTAATTACGTTGCAATTTGGCTCGATCAGCGAGATTTTCGGCGGTTCGGTGCTGGTGGAACAGGTCTTTTCCTATCCGGGACTCGGACAGGCGGCGATTGATGCCGGACTGGGGAGCGATGTGTCGCTGCTTTTGGCGATCACGGTCATCAGCACGCTGTTTGTGTTTCTTGGAAATCTCGTGGCAAATGTACTTTACGGTGTGATTGATCCACAGATAAGGAGGGGCAGAAGTCATGGATAAAACAGATCAGATGACGATTGCTGCCCACACGGCGGGCAGACGCAACGGGCGCCAGTGGATGTGGCGTTTTCTTCTGGTGGCAGTGCTGCTTTTAGCAGTTGTTGCGGTGTCTGGAATCTGTCTGGAGGAGCAGGCGGTGGTAACGGACTTTTCACGAAAGAACCTGCCCCCGTGCCTTTCGTATCTGTTTGGAACGGACTGGATGGGACGTGATATGCTGTCGCGCACGCTTGCCGGACTTTCTACGAGCATCCGTATCGGTGTGCTGGCATCGGGAGTCAGCGCAGTCATTGCGCTTTTTCTTGGAACTGCCGCTGCTGTCGGCGGAAAATGGGCGGACGACATCATCAGCTGGTGCATTGATCTGATGATGGGAGTTCCGCATATTGTGCTGCTGCTATTGATTTCCTACGCGCTTGGAAAGGGCGAAAAAGGCGTGATTGTCGGTGTGGCGCTGACGCACTGGCCGAATCTCGCGCGTGTGATCCGCGGGGAGATCCTGCAGGTGCGGGAGGCGGCGTATGTCGGCATTGCAAAGCAGCTCGGGAAAAGTCCGTGGTACATTGCCAGATGGCACATTTTTCCGCAGATTCTCCCGCAGTTTCTTGTGGGGCTGGTACTGTTGTTCCCGCACGCGATCCTGCACGAGGCGAGCATCACGTTTCTGGGCTTTGGACTGCCGCCGGAGAAGCCGGCGATTGGCGTGATCCTCTCGGAGAGCATGTCGTATCTGAGCACCGGAAAATGGTGGCTGGCGCTCTTCCCGGGACTGGCGCTGGTCGGCGTG
>ERZ772892.3453-NODE-3453-length-11472-cov-3.461592_pt1 | contig 11472 bp, 7 predicted proteins | sample MGYA00512126_ERZ772892 | MGnify/ENA primary metagenome ERZ772892 (study PRJEB29015, sample SAMEA2737697) | human gut metagenome | biome: human gut; feature: human-associated habitat; material: faeces | place: China | collected 2012 ... | reverse complement strand
TTTTTCGCGCAGTACTATGAACAGAAACCGGAGTCGAATCAGTATAACACTCTATGTGAATATACATTTACCGAATCTTCCCAGCAAATGGATTATTCGTATAGAATCCTGTTTGCAGGAGCTTTGGAAGATGCAAAGCAGGTGCTGGAAAAGACCACAAACCCTGCCGACCGATTCGCTACTACCATACTAAGAGCATATGCCTTTCAGATAATGGTGGATAACACCAGTGACTCACCTTATTCGGAAGCTCTCCAAGGTAATGCTAATGCCACACCTAAGTGGGATACGGGTGAAACAGTATATAAAGGTATATTAGGTGAGATAGATGCGGCAGAAGCAGCTTTGGATGGAAGTGGTATGGATGTGCCGGATTTGATATTCAACAAAAATATCGCTCAATGGAAAGGTTTTGCCAATGCTCTTCGCCTCCGTATGTATCTGCGTTTCATTGATGCCAACATAGATGCGGCTTCGTATACAGAGAAAGTGAAGACCTTAGTACAAAACAACGAATTCTTTACCGGTGACGTGAAATTGGATTGTTTCTTGGATGAAACAGACAAACGGAATCCATGGTATAATACGAATGCGGTCGGCTTGACCGGTAATCATTGTGCTGCCTATCCGTTAGTATCTTATTTAAGCAGCACGGGAGACCCTCGAATCGCTTATGGTATTAGTAAAACAGATGCGGATGGAAAGTATATCGGTCAACTTCCCGGAGGAAAAACACATATGCAAAGCATTCTGGGTACTGACAACTGGAAAAACAAAAACGTAAGTGCGATTGATTACTCTATCGGGGCCACAAAACCTGTCTATTTCTTTACTCAGGCTGAATTACAATTCCTGATAGCTGAGGTATATGCTCGTTTCCACAATGATGATGCGAATGCAAAGAGTGCTTATGAAGCAGGTGTAACTGCAGACTTTGCCGTTCGTGGATTTGCAGGTCAAGAGAATACCATTTTGGAAGGAGCGTGTGCATGGTCTGCTGCTTCTACACAGGCAGACAAGTTAAACTTGATATATATGCAGAAATGGGTATCTCTTTTCTACATGGATCATATGGAAGCATGGAGTGAGATTCGTCGTACAGATTGTCCGAAACTGTCTTCTTATTCAGCAGCACAGATACAGGCTAATGAGTCAGTATACACTCCGGGAGAGTTAGTTGCTCCATGGACTAATGGTCTGGAAGCGGGTGGACTGATGAAACGTATGACTTATCCATTAAGCGCACGTCAGCAAAATGTGAATACTCCTGCAGGGGTACCGGGAAGTACTCCGGTTTGGTGGGATATCAAATAGTAACCAATAACTTAGTAAGTTTTACGTATGAAAAATATAATATACAGCATATTAGTATGTTTGCCGTTTGTCTTTGGAGCTTGCGACAAATCAACAGATGACACTTCTAAAGTCACCTATTTTGTTACGTTGGAAAGAGAGGGTGATGAAAAGATCATTTTAGAAAAAGGGCAACCCTTTGTGGAGCCGGGATATTATGCGGAAATGAACGGAGAAGATATTACTGAATCTGTTCAGATAAAAGGTAGTGTTGATGTCAACACTCCGTGAATCTACAATTTAGTATATGCGGCATACAACGAGGACGGTTTTGCCAAAACATTTACACGAACAGTATATGTGGCAGATAATACTGCTTCTCCTTTGAAATCCGGAATTTATACCGTAGCCGAAGGAAGCAAACGTACCGCCCCTTCTGTGGTAGCTTTCAGTGGATATGAGATTGTGATTTTCCAGATGGAACCGGGGATTTTTTATATCAGCGATTTCTTAGGAGGCTGGTATGACCAGCGTGCTGGCTATGGACCGGACTATGCAATGGTTGGCAAATTCGAATTGAATGATGATAATACCATTACTCCTCTGGAAAGTTATGTTGCAGGTTGGGGAGATTCCATGGATCAAATGACTAATACATTATTGGACCCTGCGACTGGGACTCTGAAATGGACTGTTGCTTATGCCGGTCAGCTATCTTTTGACATTATAGTAAAACAATAAAAATACGATTATGAAGAAATATATGATATTACTTTTAGCTTCACTGGCTTTTACATTCGTGGCATGCGACAACGATACAGAACCAGGTGGTACTGCTGTTGAAAAAATGGCAGGAGACTGGTGGGTGACAGTGAATGCATTTATTGACGGGAAAGAAGTAGAAGATCCTTTCGGAGCAGGACATCTGCAAATGAGTACTTACAATACAGCCAGCAACAGTGAAACTGAAATGTGGTTGGATGATTTAGGAAACTTCTGGGAATATAAACTGAAAGTAAACGTGAATTATGCAGCGAGGACTTTCTCGACAACAGGCTTTGTGGATAATGTAACATATGAATCCAAAGTGAAAATAACTGATGGCAAGGTACTGGAAAAAGCTGCCACAACTCCTAGTGGTATGCCTGCTGACAGTATCGTATATATGGTACAATTCGACGACGATGAAGATGGATTAACTTATAAAGTTTCAGGCTTCCGTCGAACAGGTTTCCCTGCTGACGATTTTTAACAGAAGAGTTTAAATATAGAGAGGGCTGTTCCAATGATCGGAGCAGCCTTTTTGCAATCTAACCTCAACTAAGACAGATCAATATATAAGCAGTCTCCAATATTTACAATATTTCCTTGCCTTTAAAAGAAAAATGAATGGGACAATGTTTTTAATTAGCAACATCCATTACCTGATTAATTGTATACAAATAAAAGCGCCTCTTATAGCATGATACTATTTTTTGTTTATAATAGCTCCTTGTTTTATAGATATAATATTGATTATAAGATAAATAGTTTTCATTTCGGTAGAGAAGTGGTATTACATAAAAGAGAGTAAAACATTAGCTGAATTAGGGTAATTAACTGTTAAATAGATATATAAGCTATTTCTGCTTGATAAAATATCGACTGGTGTTACTGATTTATCCCCTATATACCTAACTGATTATCAGTCATATATAAATCCATTAGTTCTGCAAAGACTTTGCAGATTTCGTATATTGGTATGCAAACACAAGAAGTCGTAATCAAACCTACTTTGAAAGTTTTGTTAAAGTCTGATTCTCAGAATCTTGAAGAGGTAGTGGTAACAGCTATGGGTATTAAGCGATCTGAAAAATCTTTAGGTTATGCAGTATCCAGTGTAAAAGGAGATGAGATAACTAAAGCGCGTGAAAGTAATGTGCTTAATTCATTGTCCGGTAAGATTGCAGGTTTGCAAATTGCACAGTCGTCTGGAACGGTAGGTGGTAGTTCAAGTATACAGATTCGTGGTGCTTCCTCTATTGGCACAGTTTCTTCCCCTTTATTTATTATTGACGGACTTCCTATTGACAATGGTTCTTACAATCCTGACAGAACCAATGGTATAGTCGATGTAGGTAACCGTGCAGGAGATATCAACTCTGACGATATTGAATCTATTAACGTATTGAAGGGTGCAGCTGCAACTGCATTGTATGGAGCACGTGCAAAAGACGGTGCAATTGTTATTACTACTAAGAAAGGGAAGAAGAATTCACCGGTATTTGTTACGGTAAACTCTTCAACACGATTTGAGAATGTACTTAAATTGCCTGATTTCCAGAATGAGTATGCACAAGGTAGCTACGGAGTATATAATGTAAAAATGCTGAATGGATGGGGACCGAAGATTTCATCGGTACAAGATCAGCAATTTACAGATTATAAAGGAGATAAAGTGACCTTGAAAGCAAATCCTGATAATGTGAAGGATTTCTATGAAACCGGAATGAGCTATATTAATAATGTGTCAGTAGCCGGAGGTGGTGAAAAGGCTGATTTCCGTTTGAGCTTTACTTCTACTAATCAGACCGGTGTTGTGCCAGGTTCTGACTATAACAAATATGCATTCTCTGTGAATGCAGGTATGAACTTTACTAGCAACTTCACAGGACGCATCTCTGCCCAATATATACGTTCAGATTCTGAAGGTCGTCCGGCACAGGGGGCAAATGATAGCAACTTGCTGATTCCTTTAATCAATGGATTGCCAAGAACGATTGATATTCATGATATTAAGCAGAACTGGATTGATGAAAATGGCAAACAGGTTACGTTGGATCCGGAAGGCAAAAGTAATAATCCGTACTGGATTATTAATAAGAATAAATTTACCAATAATCTGGATCGTATGATCGGTAATATCACATTGACTTATAAGCCGATTGAAGGATTGACTATCACTAACAATGCCGGAACTGACTTCTATACAGAAGGAAGACGTAAACTTTACGCAAAGGGTACTGTAGGAGCCTTAAATGGTAAGTTTCAGACTTGGAATTTGTATAAAAGAATTATAAATAATGACTTAATGGTTTCCTATGAGAAGACTTTTGCCAATGATTATCATTTTAAGGCGATGGTAGGTCATAATCTCTATCAGGAAGAATGGAAGAATGAAAATGTACAAGCTCAGAACCTGGTAGTTGACGGATTGTATACATATACTAATGCGAAATCTACTACTCCGGTGAATTATTATGAAAAGAAACGTCTTGTCGGTTTATACGGAGATATTAGCTTGGGATACAAAGATATGCTTTTTATTAATGTAACAGGACGTAATGACTGGTCGTCTACTCTGCCTATTAATAACCGTTCTTATTTCTATCCATCTATCAGCGGTAGCTTTATTTTCACAGAATTGATGGAGAATAAAGACATCCTGAATTACGGTAAGATTCGTTTAAGTTATGCGAATGTGGGTAGTGACGAAGATCCGTACAATTTGGCATTTAAATATACTCCAGCTAGTACTTACTTTTTGCAATATCTGGGTAATGTCAATACTTTCCCACACATGGGACTGGTTGGTTTTACCGGGCCTCGTGTTCTGCCGAATGAAAACTTGAAACCTCAGAACCAAAGTTCATTCGAAGTCGGAGCTGATTTACGTTTTTTTGGTGGAAAGATTCGTTTGGATATGACTTATTATAGCAATATCACAAAGAATCAGATTGTAAGTATTGATGTCCCGTTATCAACAGGTTACTTTGCTAATAATATCAATGCCGGAAAGATTGCCAATAAGGGTGTCGAAGTAACTTTGGGCTTGACTCCTGTAGAAACACGTAACTTTAAATGGGACTTGGATGCAACGTTTGCTTCTAATAAGCAGACTGTAGAAGAGTTGGCTGAAGGACTTGATGAATATACATTGACTAGCGGATTGAGTGGTTTGCAGATTAAGGCTGCCAAAGGTGATTCGTTCGGTTTGTACGGTACTGCCTGGAAGCGTGATGATCAAGGTAATTATGTAATTAACTCTAAGACAGGTTTGAGAGAAACAGTCAATAACGTACGTTTGGGAGACGTTTATCCTGACTTTACAATGGGTATCAACAATACACTTACTTATAAAGGGCTGACTTTTAGTTTCTTGATTGATATCCGTCATGGAGGTTCCTTATATTCGGAAACAGTAGCTAATTTGAGAAGCAGTGGTTTGGCTGCAGAAACAGTGGCTCACCGTGAAGATGCCTCTTTTATTGAACCGGGTGTTATTCTTCAGGATGACGGAACTTACAGACCTAATGATGTTCCGGTGAAGAGTATGCAGGACTACTGGCAGCATGTGGCGAACTCCAGTAATAATGAAGGAAATATCTATAATGCATCATTTGTGAAACTTAGAGAAGTGCAATTGTCCTATAGTTTTCCGCGTAAATGGTTTAAGAGTTTCTTTGTTAAATCATTGGATTTAGGCTTCGAGGCACGTAACTTATGGATCATCAAAGATCATGTGCCGCATATTGATCCGGAAGCTAACTTCTTCGGTCCTTCTCAGATCGGAGGCGGTGTAGAGTTTAACAGTATCCCTTCTACCAGAAGTTTCGGATTTAATCTCAGACTAACATTGTAAGAATTAAACGAACATGATTATGAAAAAGAAAATATTAGCATATGCATTGAGCGCTTTGACATGTGGGTTATTTACTTCATGCAGCGACTGGCTTGATATCAACCATGACCCCAATACTGCCGAGAAAGTTGATCCCGGATATTTGTTTAACTATGTAGCCGTAAACTGGGCCGGAACACGTACCGGTGGTGACTTCTATATTCCGTTATCAATGAGTTCACAGTGTCAGGTTGATGGTGGACTTGATTATGGTGGCTGGGATGAATCGGTATATACCATTTCCCCTTATAGTACAGGAAATACGTGGAAACATTACTACTCTGTCGGTGGTAATAACTTGATGCTGGCTATTAAAAATGCGGAAGAAGCAGATCCGGTGAATCACAATGCTATTGCACAGTGTAAGATTCTGTTGGCTGAACATATGTATGAAGCGACGATGCTATGGGGGGATATCCCTTTCACTGAATCTTGGAACGGAACAATTAAGTATCCGAAATTTGATTCTCAGGAAAGTGTATTGAATGGGGTGTTGTCATTGCTTGATGAAGCACTGCAGATCATGGATTTGAATGATGCCAATGCGATTGATGAATACGATATCTATTATAAAGGTGATATGAATAAATGGATGACTTTGGCCAAATCTTTAAAGTTCAGAACACTGATGGTTATGGTGGACAAAGATCCTTCTAAAGCTACTGCCATTGGTACGTTGTTACAGGCTGGAGGCATGGTATCATCAGCATCAGATAATTTGGTGTTCCCTTATTCTGCAGAACCGGGTAACCAGAATCCTAAGTATGAACTTATAGAATTGGTTGGCGGTACACAGATATTGTTTTTTGCCAGCAACTATATGCTGAAGCCGATGCAGGAACGTAATGACCCCCGTATTCCTTGTTATTTTGAACCGGGTGCCGACGGTGTATATAGAGGCTTAGGTAACCGTGAACCTGCTGTTACTGATGACAAAGATAATATGTTATCATCTGTTGTGAGCAGTTATCTTTTCAGAAAAGATGCACCGGAGTTAATATACTCTTGCCAGGAGCAGTTGCTTCTGGAAGCGGAAGCTTATGCGCGCGGTTTGGGAGTTGCTCAGAATTTGTCGAAGGCTAATGAATTGTATAAGAAAGGCATTCGGGAAGCATGTGCATTTTATGGAGTAGCGGAAGCGGATATTGATACATATGTTACAGGTTTGCCGGAATTGACAGCGCTGACTCAGGAGAAAGCACTGTATGAGATTCATATGCAGCAGTGGATTGATTTAATGGATCGTCCGTTTGAGGAGTTTGTACAGTGGAGACGTTCTGGTACTGCTGGAAATGAAGTCCCGACCTTACAAGTGCCGGAAGATGCAACTTCAAAAGAACTGATCAGAAGATGGGAGTATAGCCCGGAAGAGATGACTGCTAATATCAATGCACCGAAAGAATCTCCGAAAATTTGGGAAAAGTTATGGTTTGATTTATAATTGAATTATTATAAATGGTTACGAAAAAGAGGACAATACAACATTGTCCTCTTTTTTTTTGTTATATTTGCGACCATATTTAGATTTATATAGTAGAAGTTAAAGAATGAAAGAATTTATAATATCCGAAGCCAAAGTAGAAACCGCAGTACTTGTCGGACTCATTACTCAGATGCAGGATGAGCGGAAAACGAACGAGTATCTGGATGAATTGGCTTTCCTTGCTGAGACGGCTGGGGCGGAGGTAGTGAAACGATTTACACAGAAATTGCCGACAGCCAATTCGGTTACTTATGTCGGAAAAGGAAAACTGGAAGAGATCAGACAATATATACGGACAGAAGAGGAAGAAGAACGTGAAGTGGGAATGGTCATCTTTGACGATGAACTTTCCGCGAAACAAATACGTAACATTGAAGCCGAACTGAAAGTAAAGATACTAGACCGTACTTCATTGATCCTCGATATATTTGCGATGCGTGCACAGACTGCCAATGCGAAAACGCAGGTAGAACTGGCTCAGTACAAATACATGTTACCACGTTTGCAACGACTCTGGACTCACCTGGAACGTCAGGGTGGTGGCTCCGGTAGCGGAAGCGGTAAAGGAGGTTCTGTGGGACTTCGCGGACCGGGTGAAACGCAGCTCGAAATGGACCGCCGTATTATCCTCAACCGTATGTCACTGTTGAAAGAACGTCTGGCGGAAATAGACAAACAGAAAGCCACACAGCGCAAGAACCGCGGACGCATGATCCGTGTTGCATTGGTCGGCTATACAAATGTTGGAAAATCGACCATCATGAACTTGCTGGCAAAGAGCGAAGTGTTTGCCGAAAACAAGCTGTTCGCTACGCTTGATACAACGGTACGCAAAGTGATCATCGATAACCTGCCATTTCTTCTGTCGGACACAGTCGGATTTATCCGTAAGTTGCCCACTGACCTGGTAGACTCATTCAAATCGACTTTGGATGAGGTGCGTGAAGCCGATTTACTGGTGCATGTAGTAGACATCTCTCACCCCGGATTTGAAGAACAGATCGAAGTGGTAAACAAGACACTTGCCGAAATTGGCGGCGGTGGCAAACCCATGATACTTGTATTCAATAAAATAGACGCTTACACCTATGTGGAGAAAGCGCCGGATGACCTTACCCCCCGAACGAAAGAAAACTTAACACTCGAAGAACTGATGAAGACGTGGATGGCAAAAATGGAAGACAACTGTCTCTTTATTTCCGCCCGCGAAAGAATCAATATGGACGAACTGAAAAGCGTAGTTTATCAACGAGTGAAAGAATTACACGTTCAGAAATACCCCTATAACGATTTTCTTTATCAGATCTACGAAGAGGAGGAATAATTAATCAATGTGCTGCTTTGCTGATTGGGGGAAGCGGCACATTACTTATATTTATTAATATGAAAGATTATCGTAGACTAACTGAAGATGAAGTGCTTCAGTTAAAGAGCCAGTCGTGTCTGGCTGATGATTGGGGAAATGTATCAGTTGCAGAGGGGTTTAATTGTGAGTACGTTCATCACACCCGTTTTTCGGGAGAAGTGAAACTGGGTGTATTTGATGCTGAATTTACATTGCCGGGAGGCATCAGGAAACATTCCGGATTGCGTCATGTAACTTTGCACAATGTGACAGTAGGGGATAACTGCTGCATTGAAAACATTCAGAACTACATTGCTAATTATGAGATCGGTAATGATACCTTCATTGAGAATGTGGATATCATTCTGGTGGACAGGCTTACTACTTTCGGTAATGGGGTAGAGGCGACAGTTCTTAATGAAACAGGAGGGCGTGAAGTACTCATTAACGACAAGTTGTCAGCGCATCAGGCCTACATATTGGCGTTGTACCGTCATCGTCCTGAACTAATCAGTCGCATGAAAGCGATTACGGATTACTATTCCAATAAGCACGCTTCTACTGTCGGCAGTATTGGTGATCATGTGATGATTCTCAATACAGGTTCAATCAGAAATGTCAGGATTGGTGATTATTGCCACATCTGTGGAACCTGTCGGCTGACCAATGGCAGTATCAATAGTAATGTGACGGCACCTGTGCATATCGGTCACGGGGTGATCTGCGACGACTTTATTATCTCTTCCGGTTCAGACGTGGACGACGGAACGATGCTAAGCCGTTGCTTTGTCGGACAAGCTTGTAAACTGGGACACAATTATTCTGCTTCCGACTCGTTATTCTTCAGCAACTGCCAGGGAGAAAATGGAGAAGCGTGCGCTATCTTCGCAGGCCCTTTCACGGTGACTCACCATAAATCGACTTTGTTGATTGCCGGAATGTTCTCATTCATGAATGCAGGTTCGGGATCTAATCAGAGTAATCATATGTATAAGTTGGGACCGATTCATCAGGGGACCATGGAAAGAGGGGCAAAAACGACTTCTGATTCATATATCTTATGGCCGGCACGTGTCGGAGCTTTTTCTTTGGTAATGGGACGTCATGTAAACCATGCCGACACTTCCAATCTTCCTTTCTCCTATTTGATAGAACAACGGAATACCACTTATCTGGTTCCCGGAGTGAATCTGAGAAGTGTCGGGACAATCCGTGACGCCCAGAAATGGCCGAAACGTGACAAACGGAAAGATCCGAACCGGCTTGATTATATCAATTATAACCTTTTGAGTCCATATACCATTCAAAAGATGTTCAAGGGACGTTCTATTTTGAAGGAATTGAAACGGGTATCCGGCGAAACCTCTGAAATCTACTCTTACCAGAGTGCAAAGATCAAGAATTCTTCTTTGAATAACGGGATTCGTTTCTATGAGATTGCCATCAACAAATTCCTGGGGAACTCTATCATAAAACGGTTGGAAGGCATTAATTTCCAAAGTAATGACGAAATCCGCCAGCGCCTGAAACCGGATACGGAAATCGGTGTCGGCGAATGGGTGGACATCTCCGGACTGATTGCTCCCAAGAGTGAAATAGACCGATTGTTGGACGGTATCGAAAACGGCTCTATTAACCGCCTGAAATCTATTAATGCCAGTTTTGCGGAAATGCATGAAAACTATTACACGTATGAATGGACCTGGGCATATAATAAGATTCAGGAATTTTATGGCTTGAATCCGGAAACGGTAACTGCTCAGGACGTGGTTACTATCGTGAAAGCATGGCAGAAGGCTGTGGTAGGGTTGGATAAAATGGTTTATGAAGACGCAAAGAAAGAGTTCTCGCTTTCTTCAATGACCGGATTCGGTGTTGATGGTTCTCGCGATGATATGAAACAGGATTTCGAACAAGTACGTGGTGACTTTGAAAGCAATACATTCGTGACTGCAGTTTTGAAACACATCGAGGACAAAACTGCTTTAGGAAATGAACTGATTAAACGAATCGAACATATACAATAAGTGAACCAAACTATGAATCGATGAGCGGTGGACATTGTACAATAAAGTACAATTCGTTCACCGTCTTCATTTGTACCTCGTCATTCTCCGTTATTCATTCTTAATTCTTCTTCTTTCCTTTCTCATTCTTCATTCTTAATTATTACCTTTGCCTCACTAACTAACATTACGTAATAAAATAAGAAACTTATGGCAACACCTCCGTTTAAGTATCAACCCATGTTTGAAAAGGGAAAAGATACAACTGAGTATTATCTGCTTACGAAAGACTATGTGTCGGTAAGTGAGTTTGAAGGAAACCCTATCCTGAAAATTGAGAAAGAAGGTCTGACTGCAATGGCCAATGCTGCTTTCCGTGATGTATCATTTATGCTTCGTCGTTCGCACAACGAACAGGTAGGAAAAATCTTGGGCGATCCGGAATCCAGCGAGAATGACAAGTACGTGGCACTGACTTTCCTGCGTAATGCAGAAGTGGCATCGAAAGGTATACTTCCATTCTGCCAGGATACCGGTACTGCTATTATTCACGGTGAAAAAGGACAGCAGGTATGGACAGGGTATTCTGACGAAGAGGCTCTTTCGCTGGGTGTTTACAAAACATATACTGAAGAAAACCTGCGTTACTCTCAGAATGCGCCTCTGAATATGTATGATGAGGTAA
>ERZ772892.3445-NODE-3445-length-11496-cov-3.585788_pt1 | contig 11496 bp, 7 predicted proteins | sample MGYA00512126_ERZ772892 | MGnify/ENA primary metagenome ERZ772892 (study PRJEB29015, sample SAMEA2737697) | human gut metagenome | biome: human gut; feature: human-associated habitat; material: faeces | place: China | collected 2012 ... | reverse complement strand
AGCGACGACACATTGCGAGGTTGTGAGTTGATATACCAAAACGATGTAACAAACGCAACCCTCAAGCCATGTGGAATGTGTCATTGCACTTTCCAAGGGTGAGATCGACTCCAAAAAAGTCCGTGTAGAGTTCTCCTTGGAGGGCATAGACACTTCAGGATTGCAAAAGGGTGCGACTTATCCTGAAATCAAAGCCCGCGTGTTGGAACAAACTGGACTGAAGGTATCTTCTCTGTATATCTCGCAGGTCAAACAGAAATGCGGTCTGGAGGTACGGGAGAACCACCACAAGGCGAAGTCCGAAAATACGAAGCAGCCCCAGTGTCCGAAGGAGAAAGAGGATGCGATTGTGGAGGCTTTGAAGCATTTTCAGATGATTTGATTTACTGTATGCCCGTCTGGTTTTCAGGCGGGCATTTCCTTTTTGCAAAATATAGTCATTCCGCAAAATCCGTGGTACAATAGATGCAAGAATCTTTTTTCAGGGAGAGCACTCTGCCATCCAATTTATAGGACACCCATTGTTGTAAAATCAGGATGTCCACCTATCACAAAAACAAGGAGCAACGTATGCCAAACGATAAGATCACCGCCGTAGGTGCCAACATTGCCGAAAAAGCCGCCATGATCTGGAACGTGGCTGATATGCTGCGGGGGCCGTTCAAGCCCCACGAGTACGGTCTGGTCATTCTGCCCATGACCGTGGTGAAGCGATTCCACGACTGCCTGCTGCCCACCCATCAGGCAGTGCTGGACACCTACGAAAAGGTGAAAAAGCTGCAGGTCATCGACGGCTTTTTGCAGAAAGCCTCCGGCTACCAGTTCTATAACACCAGCCGGTTCACCTTCGAGACCCTACTGGCAGACCCGGACAACATTGAGTCCAACTTCCGGGATTACCTGTCCGGTTTCTCTGCCAACGCACAGGACGTGCTGGCAAAGTTCGACTTTGACAACATCATCAAGCGGATGGTAGAGAGCAACACCCTCTACCTCGTTATCAAGGAGTTTGGCTCCGAGAAGGGATATCTTGGCCCGGACAAGATCAGCGCCGTGGACTGCGGCTACATCTTTGAGGATCTGGTGCGGCGGTTCTCTGAGAGCTTTGGCGAGGAAGCCGGAGCCCACTTCACCAGCCGGGATATCATCTATCTGATGACCGATCTGCTGCTGTCTGAAGCCGACCTCGATACCAGCAGCATGACCGTTTACGATATGGCCATGGGAACCAGCCAGATGCTGAGCTGCATGGAGGAACGCATCCACGAGCTGAACAGCGACATCGAGGTAACCTGCTTCGGGCAGGAGTTCAACCCCTCCACCTTTGCCATCGCCAAGGCAGACATGATGATCCGGGGCGGCGACCCTAACAATATGCGGTTCGGTGATACTTTGTCGGAGGATCAGTTCCCCGGGTTCACCTTCCAGTACATTATCTCCAACCCGCCCTTCGGCATCGACTGGAAGCGGGAGCAGAAGGTGGTGGAAGCCGAAGCCGCCCGGGGCGAGATGGGGCGTTTTGCGCCCGGTCTGCCCAAGATCAGCGATGGTCAGCAGCTTTTTGTGCTGAACGGTCTTGCCAAGCTGGCAAACAAGGGCAAGATGGCTATTATCCAGAACGGCTCTCCCCTGTTCAGCGGCGATGCCGGCAGCGGGCCCAGCAACATCCGGCAGTATATTCTGGAAAACGACTGGCTGGACTGCATTATCCAGCTTTCCACCGATATGTTCATGAACACCGGCATCTCCACCTACATCTGGGTGCTCAGCAAGGAGAAGCCCGCCCACCGTGCGGGCAAGGTGCAGCTTATTGACGCCAGCCACTGCTTTGAGCCACGCCGCAAGAGCATCGGCACCAAGCGCAACGACATCACCGACACCTGCCGGGAGCTGATCGTCACCGCCTACGGCGAGTTTGCCAACGGCAAGGTGTACGGCGATAAAAACGGCATCTATTGCGAGAGCAAGGTGTTCGAGAGCGTAGAGTTCGGCTATAACAAGATCGTGGTGGAGCGCCCCCAGCGGGACGAGGCAGGCAACGTTCTCCTGAAGCGTGGCAAGCCCGTGCCGGACACCAGCCTGCGGGACACCGAAAATGTACCGCTGGTGCAGGATATTGACGCCTACTTTGCCCGGGAAGTTCTGCCCTACGCCCCCGACGCATGGATCGACCACAGCAAGACCAAGGTGGGCTACGAGATCCCCATGACCCGCTATTTCTACGAGTATCAGGCACCGGAAGCCGTGGAGGATATTGTAGCACGCATCACCGCACTGGAACAGGATATCTCCGCCGGGCTGGCAGAGCTGTTCCACAAGGAGGGCTGACCATGGCACGGAAAATGAAAGACAGCGGCATTGAATGGATCGGGGAGATCCCGGAGGGGTGGGAAGTTGCTCCACTCAAGAGATTCGCTTCTATTCAAACGGGAAATACTCCCACAAAAACTTCTGATTCAAATTACTACGCTAGTACGGGTATTCCATGGATAAAACCTGATAATTTAGGATATTCTCATTCTATTTCAAAAACATCTGAATATCTAACTTCCGAAGGTGCACTTTGTGCTCGAATTATGCCGCCAAATACGGTTTATGTGTGTTGTATCGGAAGTCTTGGAAAAGTTGGCTATTCTTCCATATCATGTGCTTGTAATCAGCAAATCAATGCGCTTATTTTTAACGATTTGATGTTTTGGAAATATGGTTATTATTTAACCATTGCTCAAGAATCTCAATATCTTCTTTTTGGAAATGGAAATGTTTTACAAATTATAAATTCAACTAGTCAAGGCAATATAGCTTGTGTTCTTCCTCCTTTAGAAAATCAGCATCTAATCGCCTGTTACTTAGATTCAGTTTGTTCAGATATCGAGGTTCTAATCTCCAAAACCCGTTCCAGCATTGAGGAATACAAAAAGCTCAAGCAGGCAGTTATTACGCAGGCTGTTACCAAAGGCGTGCGTGGTGAGCGAGAGATGAAGGATAGCGGGGTTGAGTGGATTGGGAAGATTCCGAAAGAGTGGGATATTTTAAATTTAGTTGCACATACTTCTATGCTTACCCCTATGCGTGATCGTCCCGAAAACTTAGATGGTCCTATTCCATGGATACGAATTGAAGATTTTGATGGAAAATATATATCTTCTTCAAAAGCAAGTTTAGGCGTTTCTAAAGAAACCGTGCGATCTATGAACTTAAAGATTTATCCCGTTGGAACCATCCTATGCACTTCGAGTTGCATTATGGGAAAATGCGCCATTGTTTCTCGTGAACTAGTTTCAAATCAACGTTTTATTGGCATTATTCCAGACCAGAACACCTGTGAAAACTTTTTATATTATTTGATGCTTTCCAACTCTGAACGAATGAACTATCTTGCAACCGGTGCGTTGCAGGCTAATCTTTCAAGGTCTTCTTTTGAACACCTTAAAGTTCAATTCCCAAGTTATCAGGAACAAAAAGAAATCTCTGACTACCTCGACACAAAGTGTGCTGAGATTGAAAAGCTAATTGCGAAGAAGGAGCAGCTGGTAAAAGAACTGGAAAGCTATAAGAAAAGTTTGATTTATGAGGTTGTAACGGGAAAGAGGGAGGTGTAAAACATGATGTTCGCACATAGTACGCTTGAGCAGCACAAATTCAAAAGAGGAAAATTCACAACACCGTTTAACGATGCTTTCGGTGACAAACTCCAGCTTAGTTCGTGGGGCAGCGAAAGACTTCCAGAGTACCTTTGGATCGGCTTAATTCTAAAGAAACATGGTCGCTCAAAGGGACTCCAAAAATGCTATTGGATTTTAAAAAAACTTCACGACGCACTTCCAAATATCAATTTCCCCACGATTTCGAATATTTTCACATTAGAAGATGTTAACCAGCAACTCTTTTGGGAATTTGTTGAGCATGTTTCAGGACAAGAATCATTGTCACCACTTACCCTTATTTACACATATCGAAATTATCCTATCTTTAACAAGATCTTTCAAACCAGCTTAGGTTATAAGGAGCAGATTGCTTCAATCGAATCCGTATTAAAAGATGCATATTATCACCAAACAGAGTTCGCAACAGATATCCGTTTTGTTGTTCTTTACTTTGAGTTAATGCAGGGAAGAACTCACGCTCCTAAAGACATTCTTGACGAAATCTGCAAATATCCCTCTCTTGAACATAGTGATGAACAAATGCGTTCTATTCGCCCTTTAATTCGTAGCATGGAAATTGCTAGAGGGAATATATCAGATAGTGAAACCGACAAAAGTAATTTAACTCTTTTTTGGAAGATGGTGAGTGAAATGAGCGATTGTGAGCTGTATACTATAAACTATGAGGCCTTAGCAAAAAACCCAGAAGTATATTTAAATTATCTTCATGAAATTTTTGAATACCTAGACCAAATCACATCCACCTTAGAGCCTTTAAACACTCGAAATATAGTCTTGTGTGGAATTGCCACTTATGCATATAAACGCATCTCTGAACTCATTGAGCATCAATTATATAACGAAATCTCTGGCCGGAGTATTATTAGAAACATCATCGAAGATTACATTATAATGAAGTATCTTCTAAAGCATGAAAAAGAAAAGCCAACTATTTGGGACGAATACCAATATTACGGCATTGGGCTGTATAAACTTGTCATGGAGCGTGAACGCTCTAATCCTTGCTCCTTTAAAGATGGTCACGTTAATTATGTATTATTACAATGTCTCGTCAACGAATATCGTGACGAGGAATTTATAGATATTGACACGTCCTATTTCGATAAACAAAATATTCGTTTAAAGGCCAAAGATGTTGGAGAAGAAGAATTATATGGCTTATTCTATGACTATGATTCTTCTTTTGAGCATGGCTTATGGGGTGCTATTCGTGAAAGTTCATTGTTAAAGTGCGACAATCCTGCACATCAGTTTCATCTCGTTCTAGATAGCGATAATGAGCAAAAACTTCCCTCTGTTTGGAAGGACTGCGTTCGTACCATGAATAAAATACTGATGTTACTTAATAATGAGCTTTCTATTCCCACTCAGTTACTAAGTGAGGTGAAAAAGTTTGAGTAACAAATATCTATCTGACAAAATGCATGAAGTTCAATTAGAATATAAAGAACTTTTGCAAGGATTAAAAGATATTGTTCATTCCAATGATTTTCAGTATGTAATGGATGAAATAGGTCTTTTCTGGTACAGAAAACGAAACTATGTAGAATTATTTCTTCAATATATTCCTACCGGCTCTAATGCTTACTTCTTAGCCGGAGGCACATATTTAGATATAGATTATAACGAGCACTATCCCTTTTCAACTTTAGGAAGTATTCATATTGTTGATGATCCTCTAGCCAAATTCTCTGAAACAATAAAGAATTCTATTTCAGATTCAGTCTACAATCTATTGAAAAAAGAAATTCTTTCTTCTTACTATGATGATTTAAACATTCTAGAGAATTTTTCCTCGGAGTTCATTTTACTTCCTATTACATGTTTTGGTCTAGAACAGCCTATTCCAAAAGAATCAGGTGAAAAAGCCCTCTTATCCTTTTTCAAAGACAGTATTACAGCTGACCAACTTTTTTCTGTCAAAAATTTTTCTGAGCTTGATGCCATGATACTCGATGAAACGAAACGTTTTATCGTGTTTTCTGACAACGACAATCCATCTGACTCATTCGAAACAAAAGTCACTAATTACTTCAATCATTACGACAGTCCGTTAGACGGAAGCGATACGTCCTTAGCCCAAAAAGCTGTTTTCGCTCTTCTTCAAGACACTTTACAGGCCCTACATATCTCTCTGATTGCAGTCACATATAACCTTGTTCCTTATATTCGTAGTCGTGTTGTGCGAAATTATGTAACATTTTTCTCTCCTTATTTTGAACAGTCACCTTTTTTCAAAAATTTATTTGTAAAATCTCTATATGCATCGCTTTTTTATCATTTATACGACAGTGAAACCATCGCCAATAAAGTGGATTTTAAAACATATTATCAAAAGATTCATTCTTCCCCGTGTCTTGATTTCATATATCAAGATTACTCCAATTCCATCCTAGATTCTGACTTATCCAAACAGATACAAAACACCGCCATAGCTGACGTCAAAAGAATTTCTGATATGTTTTCATAATTCAAAAGGAGGTCTAACCATGCCCCTCAACACCACCGAAAAGCAGTTTGAATCGGACATTGCAGCGGCGCTGCTCTCCCCTGCCGGCGGCTACACCCGCAACGGGGATTGCTACGACCCCAAGCTGGGGCTGTTTGTGGATACCCTGATCCGCTTTGTGCAAAAGACCCAGCCAAACGAGTGGGCATTTTTTGAAAAGCAGAACCCGGTAAACCCGGTGCGGAAGTTCTGCACGGCCTTTAACAATGCCTGCGATGCGGACGGGCTGCTTTCGGTGCTGCGGCATGGGTTCAAGCACCGGGGACGGCGGTTCCGGGTGTGCTATTTTCAGCCGGAATCCGCGCTGAACCAGAAGGATGCCCAGCGCTACGCCCAAAACGAGATCACCTGCAACCGGCAGTGGTTCTACTCCGACACCACCCACAACTCGGTGGACATGGTGCTTGCGGTAAACGGCATCCCGGTGTTCGCCTTTGAGCTGAAGAACCAGTTCACCGGGCAGACTGTGGAGAACGCCAAGCAGCAGTGGATGCACGACCGGGACCCCCGGGAGGTGTGTTTCCAGTTCAACAAGCGCATTCTGGGCTACTTTTGCGTAGACCTGACCGAGGTGTGGATGGCCACCCGGCTGGTGGGCAAGGACACCCGCTTTCTGCCCTTCAATCAGGGCTCTAACGGTGCCGGGCGGGACGGCGGCGCAGGCAACCCGCCCAACCCCAACGGCTACCTTACCGCCTACCTCTGGGAAGAAGTGTTCCAGAAGGACAGCATGATGGACATCCTGCAAAAGTTCATGAGCCTGCAGGAAGGCAAAACCCTCATCTTTCCCCGGTATCACCAGCTGGACGTGGTGCGCAAGCTGGTGGCAGACGTGCGGCAGAAGGATGCCGGGCAGCACTATCTCATCCAGCACAGCGCCGGGTCGGGCAAATCCAACTCCATTGCATGGACGGCGTACCGGCTGGCTTCCCTGTTCAACACCGAGAATAAGCCTGTGTTTGCCAGTGTCATCGTGGTGACTGACCGCACCGTGCTGGACGCACAGCTGCAGGAGACTATCTCCGGCTTCGACCATACGCTGGGTGCAGTGGAGGCCATCGGCGAGGACAAAAACTCCGGCGACCTGCGGGATGCCATCAACAATGGCGCACGCATTATCATCACCACCCTGCAGAAGTTCCCGGTCATCTACACCGAAGTGAACAGGACCGCCGGGAAGAACTATGCCGTCATCATCGACGAGGCGCACTCCTCCCAGACCGGCACCTCTGCCTTAAAGCTGAAAGCCGCCCTTGCCGACACCGAGGATGCGCTGCGGGAATATGCCGAGCTGGAAGGTAAAGCGGAGGACGAGATCGACCCGGAGGATGCGCTGGTGAAGGAGCTGACCTCCCACGGGCGGCACAAGAACCTGTCCTTCTTTGCCTTTACCGCCACCCCAAAAGCCGCCACGCTGGAGCTGTTCGGCACCGAGTACCCGGACGGCAGCCACCACCCCTTCCACATTTACAGTATGCGGCAGGCTATTGAAGAAGGGTTCATTCTGGATGTGCTGCAAAACTACATGACCTATTCCACCTGCTTCAAGATCGCCAAGACCATCCCGGACAACCCCGACCTGCCCGCCAGCCGGGCGGCAAAGCTCATCCGCAAGTACGAGGAGCTGCACCCCTACAACATCAGCCAGAAGGCAAAGATCATTGTAGAGACCTTCCGGGAAACCACCAGCCACAAAATCGGCGGGCGGGGCAAGATGATGGTGGTCACCTCCTCCCGGCTGGCGGCGGTGCGGTACTTCCACGAGGTCAAGCGCTATATTGCGGAGCAGGGCTATGACGATGTGCAGATCTTAGCGGCATTTTCCGGTGCCGTACCGGACGGCGGTGTGGAGTACACGGAGCAGTCTTTGAACGTCCGCGCTGACGGCAGCCACATTGCGGAGAGCCAGACCAAAAAGGAGTTCCACAACAACTTCAATGTGCTCATCGTGGCTGAAAAATACCAGACCGGCTTTGACGAACCGCTGCTCCACACCATGATCGTGGACAAAAAGCTGAAGGGCGTCAAGGCGGTGCAGACCCTCTCTCGCCTGAACCGTACCTGTCCCGGTAAAATCGACACCTTTGTGCTGGATTTTGTGAACAAGGCAGAGGACATCCGGGAGGCCTTCCAGCCCTTTTATCAGGAGACCTTTCTGGAGCAGGAGGTCAACACCGACCTCATTTACAAGACCCAGAAGGAACTACGGAGCTTTGCCGTTTATTCCGATGCAGACGTGGAAGCCTTTGCCAAGGAGTATTTCCGCAGCACCAAGCAGGATAAAAACGCCGTGGGTCGCATGAGCAGCGTTTTGAAGCCGGTGGCAGACCGCTACAACCAGAAAACGCAGGCCGAGCGATATCAGTTTCGCCGTCTGCTGCGCAGCCTTGTCAAGTGGTACGGCTACGTTTCGCAGGTGGCACGGATGTTCGATGAAGAGCTGCACAAGGAGAATGTATTCTGCGCTTATCTGCTCAAGCTGCTGCCACCGGACGAGGTCTCTCCGCTGGACTTGGAGGGCAAATTGCAGTTGGAGTATTACAAGTTGCAAAAAACCTTTGCCGGTGCCATCGAGCTGGAACACGCCAAGGGCGTCTACGAGCCGGTCACCCAGAAAGGTGCTCTGGGGCACGACCCCAAGGAGCCGCTGGACGAGATCATTTTGAAGATCAACGAGAAGTTCAAGGGCGAGTTCACCAATGCCGACCGGGTGCTGCTTACCGCCCTGCATGACCGTCTGCTGGCTGACCCGAAGCTGGCAAAGCTGGCGCGCAGCTCCGACCCGCAGATCTTCACCGAGAGCATCTTCCCCAAGGCCTTTGACACTGCCGCACAGGACAGCTACATGGAAGCGCAGGACACCTTCTCTTCCCTGTTTGAAGATACCAGCAAGTACAAGGCTATCATGTCGGCATTGGCAGAGTGGCTGTATGGAGAATTCCGGAAGAAGTAAAACAGTTTTCCTTTTTTATTTGCTTGAAACAGCCTGCATCCATCGGATGCAGTTCAAGGGTTTGGGTGTTCCCAACAAGTATTTTGCAACGCAAAATAAGCAGATGTATATACGTCTGCATTGCTTGCAGGCGCTATGAAACCTCTCAACATGCTTTCAAAAATTTGAAAATCATTTTGCAATCGAGACCGTCCGTTTTCAAGTTCAACTTGAAGCGGGCGGTTATTTTTCTGCACAAAAATTTTCGAATTTGCAACCGCAGCAAGCAGGGCGAGTTGGTGCCAACTCACAAGTTTTGAATCAGATTTTTCAAATCCGACTTCAAAAACACTTGTTGGGCTTCGCCAAAACCCGATATTCAGCACATAAACTGTGCCGACTGCGTATCTTAACAGACGCTGAATAAGCAAATTTCTTGTAGAAAAAATCGTTTCCGAAAAACCGTCGTTGATTCATTCAATATTGCATCAAACCGGAACTATTACTTCCGGTTTTGAAGGCAAAAAGCGGAAGTATCACTTCCTAAAAATTTGAACGTTATTATGGTATGCTCTATCCAGAGCCGTTCACAAGAACCGGACCTCCCAAGTCCGGTTTTCTCCCTCAAAACCGGACCTGATACGTCCTAAAAATACTTATTTGATTGTGATAGGCTTTCTACAAGCCTTCATCGAACCTTGAGAACCGAATGACCGTCTGCATGGGATACCCGGCCATGACCCTGACAAGGAGAGCCGGAAAACGCCGCCGGAAGGGGGCAGGAAATCCATGCAGGGATAACGGCTGAACTACCAATAAATTTTTGAAAGGAGATTTTGCCCATGAAGAAAAACAAGTTTGAATTTATCATCGACTCCGAATTTCAATCTCAGATTCCTGCATTGACCGATGAAGAATTTCAGCAACTGGAAGAAAACATCCTTTCAGAGGGCGAAGTCCTGTCTCCCCTGATTGTCTGGGGCAACATTCTTGTTGATGGCCACAATCGCTATAAGATTCTCCAGCAGCACCCAGAAATCCCTTATACCACCCGCTCGATCTCCTGCACCTGCGAAACCCGTGAAGATGTTCTGGCATGGATCTGCAAACATCAGCTGGGTCGTCGGAATCTGACACCCGAGCAGAAAAAGTTTCTGATTGGAAAGCAGTATCACTCTGAAAAATCCACTCGTGGGGGAAACCATGGCAATCAGTACACGCAGGTGGCAAACTGTCAAATTGACAATTTGCCACCGGTAGAAAACACGACTGAACGAATCGCCAAAGAAAATAATGTAAGTCCCTCTTTTGTAATTCGTGCCGAGCAATTCATGAAAACTGTTGAGCTGATGGAAAAATACTGCCCCGGCATTCAGGAAGAAATCTTATCCGGCAAACTTAAGCTATCCCAGCGAGAGGCTACCATTATCCGTGGAACTCCCACAGAAGCATTGCCCACCGTGGTATCAACGTGGCGAGAGAAAAAGCTGAACGGCAAGCCAAACGATAGTGCAGACACCTATGAAAATTCAGAATTACTTTCCAAGGTCACCGAACGCAATTTCTCTACTGCTGCCACATCGAAGATTCAAACGGCTGATCCACTCTCGGAGAATCGACCTTTTATTTCATCGGGAAAGCGCTGCACTGAACTCCAGACCATTCGTGAGCCAGGAGAAAAGATGGCAACGGTTGATTCGATCTTGGAAATAGACAACACAGTATCATCAACAACCAACGAAAATCAACAAGATGCTGTTGATACCACTCTTGCAGCATGATATAATATTCTTGTAATATCTGTCCCAACGCAGTGATGGACTTTCCACCATTGCGTTACATACGCTGAACGAGGTGCTTAAAATGAATCGTCCAGATGACTCTCCTAAAAATTCCATCCTCATTTACACCACAGAAGATGGTCTGACCAAAATCGATACTACCTTTGATGGGGATACCGTTTGGCTTTCTATTGACCAGATGGCCGATTTGTTCCAGCGTGATAAATCTACAATCTCTCGCCACATCAAAAATATTTTTGCAGAGGGTGAGCTTGACCGAGATTCAGTTGTTGCAAAATTTGCAACAACTGCCGCAGACGGAAAGACCTATCAGGTCGAGTTCTACAATCTCGATGTCATCATTTCCGTCGGTTATCGTGTCAAATCCAAACGCGGCACACAGTTCCGCATCTGGGCAACGGGTATTCTAAAAGAATATATGCGCAAAGGATTTGCGTTGGATGACGAACGCCTGAAAAATCTGGGCGGCGGTGGATATTTCAAAGAACTGTTGGAACGTATCCGCGACATCCGTGCTTCCGAAAAAGTGTTCTACCGTCAGGTTCTGGAGATCTATGCAACCAGCATTGACTACGCCCCAAAAGC
>ERZ772892.3441-NODE-3441-length-11517-cov-3.217327_pt1 | contig 11517 bp, 9 predicted proteins | sample MGYA00512126_ERZ772892 | MGnify/ENA primary metagenome ERZ772892 (study PRJEB29015, sample SAMEA2737697) | human gut metagenome | biome: human gut; feature: human-associated habitat; material: faeces | place: China | collected 2012 ... | reverse complement strand
GCACCAGGATGGCGAGATGAATAATAGCGACCAGCGCAACGAGGAGAGTGGCTAACACAGCGGTTCTTAACGATTAGGGGAATGTTTCTCCAGTATAACCGCAGGCGCTCACCAGGCGAGAGGACGACTGCTATAGTGCAGATAGCGTCATATTTTCCCGCCGCGAAGAGCGCCGGTTTATCTGATTGCCCTTTGGTTTAGCTAAGCGGTGCTAGCATGCCGGGTTCTTTTTACGGGTATGGCATAGGTTACTGAATGGTAAATAAATTATGGATTTTGTTATCAGGGCTACTAATGGTTGCCATGCCGTCGGCGCAGGCCGGGGAATTAAACCTCTATTCGATGAATACCGGTTCCTATGTCTATCATATGACGGGTAACCACGGACAATATAACGAACATTTCAATAACAAATTTTTCTCGGTGGAGCGCAAGTTTTCTCAGGATTCAAAATACAGCGTGCTGGTCGGAACGATGAAAAACAGCTTTGACGATCGCTGCCTGACTCTCGGCGTGCGCCGCGACTGGCTGAAAAACGATACCGGCTGGGTACTGAAAGGGGTGTATGCCTATACCGGGGAATTTTTCTTTGATGCCTTCAGCCACTGTGGGGATTCCGGCACCTACCGCACCGCCAAAAAAATCACCGGCATCGGTTTTTCGCCCTACCTCTATCATGGCCTGCAATATAATTTCACCGATTATTTCGGTGTGGAAGGCGGCATTATTGTGCCGGCGATCTTTGTGATGAGTGTTCAGTGGAGCTTTCGCTAGACGCTTTATTTCCCGGGAAAAGAGCAGGCCACCACAGGTGGCCTGATACTAACGACCTGGCGGCAGGAATTAATGGAAGCCGAGACGGATCAGATCCAACGGGCAGAAGCGGCCCTCGCAGCCGTCGATTTCAACGCAGTCCGCCCGGCGCAGCTGCTCAGCGGTTTTCCCCTCGCCATGGATAGCTTTAATCACGCCCGTCGTCCCGTTACCGGCGATCATTACCATGCTGCCGGTAGCAATAGCGTTACGATTACGGTCATAGGTTTTCATGGTCTCCTCCTCAATAAACCTGGGTGAAAGCAATGATTAAGCGCGCAAATTAATACCGCTTTCTGCCTAAAAAAGTTTTGAGGATAATCAAATTTATTTTAATAACCACCTGAGCATAAAGGCAAGAAGACCTTCTGTTCGCCTCCATCGCATCGCCTGCGCGGCGAGGGGATGAAGCGTGATACTGGCCGTCATATGTCAGCCAGGTTACTGTTTTATGACCAGATTATTAACCTTGCCAGCCCGCGGAAAATAGCGAAAGATGACAATATTCGGGCATCAACGGTGCCAGTGCCTGTCCTGAGGGAGCCATGAGTCAAGACGTCACCGCGAAGATGTTAAAGCCCGATTTTGATAGTGAAGTTTCCGGCCTGGTGCATGGCTATTTGTTTCATGAACAGCGCCCCCCGCAGCCGATCGCCTCTGGCGAGGTATGCGCCCGCTATCAGGCGCTCGCCGATGACAAGGCGTTTATCTGGTTACACCTGAATCTTAATCACGCCACCGCCGAGAAATGGTTAACCAGCCACTTTCCGGTGGCCGATTTTTTCTTCGAGGAGATCCGCAGCGGCTCGCACACCACCCGCATTGAGCGACAGGGGGAAAATCTGTTCGCTGTGCTTAACGATGTGCTGTTTCGTCCGCAGGATACCAGCGCGGAAACCGCCACGCTGTGGCTCTACTGTAGCCCCAGGCTGGTGGTGACGGCGCGCTTCAAACCGTTGCGGTTTATCGAATGGATGCTGCCGCGCTTGCAGACGCTCAGGGTGAACACGTCTACTGAGCTGCTGGCCTTTCTGCTGGAGGAGCAGGAGGAGGTGCTGGAGCAGGTCGTCCGCCAGGCCAGCCGCCATGTTGACCTTATTGAAGAGCGTCTTCTGAGCAATCACGTGCAGCGCAACCGGGCCGATCTGGCGCGGCTACGGCGGATGCTTTTACGCTTCCAGCGGCTGCTGGCGCCGGAGCCGGCGGCGATGTTCCGGCTGCTTAACCGGCCGCCGGCGTGGATGGATCGCGCGGTGGTGCAGGCGTTTCGTCAGTTCACCGAAGAGTTTAGCGTGGTGCTTAACGATCTGTCGGGCCTGATCGAGCGCATCAGTCTGCTGCAGGAGGAGATTGGCGCCCGCCAGCTGGAGCAGAGCAATCGCACCCTCTATACCCTGACGGTGATCACCGTCCTCGCGCTGCCGATTAACATCGTCGCCGGTTTCTTCGGCATGAACGTCGGTGGGATCCCGCTGGCAAGCAACCACCACGGGTTTATCCTGCTGGTGGTGATTGTGGCTGTCTTTACCCTCGGCGCCGGTTACCTGGCGTTTCGCCGGCGCGATGACCTGTAGATTGCGCGTCGAATCAGCTGAGGCTGCGCAGGGCGGCAATCAGTCCTTCGACACCGCGTTCCAGCTTCTCGCGCGGGCAGCCGACGTTGAGTCGCAGAAAGCCGTTGCCCTCAGGACCATAGGTATAACCCGGCATAATCGCCACCTTCTGTTCGGCGATCAGCGCCTGCTGTAGCGCGCGATCGTCAACGTTGAGCGGGCGCAGGTCGATCCATGCCAGGTAGGTGGCCTCCGGCGGCTGCCAGCAGAGCGCGGGGAAGGCGTTGTTGAGCGTGTCGGCGACATAGCGCATATTCGCCTGCAGGTAGTCGCGCAGGGCATCGAGCCAGGGAGCCCCGTCGCGGTAGGCGGCGATATGGGCGACCAGCGCCGGCACGGAAGGGGAAGAGAGCCCGTCGCGACCCTTTAGCGCCTGCAGGTAGCTGTCGCGCTCGTTCTCTTCGGGGATAAAGCCGTAGGCCCCGGTAAAGGCCGGAATATTGAAGCTCTTCGAACCGGAGGTGAACAACGCCCATGGTCCCTGAGCGACCTCGCTCCACGGGATATGGCGGTGTTCGCCCCAGGTCATGTCCATATGAATTTCGTCGCTAATCACCCTGACGCCATGTTTTTGACACAGGGCCGCCATGGTCTCCAGCTCCTCGCGACGCCAGACTTTCCCCGTTGGGTTGTGCGGGCTGCACAGCAGCAGCAGGGTATTCTTTGGCTCCGCCAGCGCCGCCTCCAGGCGGTCCATATCGCAGCGCCACCGATTATCCTTCAGGATCAATGGCACCGGGGCAATCCGCCGCCGGTTAGCGGTGATGGTGTTATAGAACGCATCGTAGGCAGGGGTGTGGACCACGACGCCGTCGCCTTCTTTCGACCACTGGCGGATGGTTTCCGCCACCATATAGATAACCGAGGGTCCGTAGACCACAGATTGCGGATCGATGTCGCTGTTAAAGCGACTGGCGTACCAGTGGGCAATCGCCCCGAGAAACGCCTCGTTGCGCCAGCGGCTGTAGCCGAACACCCCGTGGGCCAGCCGCTGGCTAACGGCGTCGAGAATACAGGGCGCGGTGGCGAAATCCATATCGGAAATAGTGAACGGCAGCAGATCGGCGGCGCCAAACCGGTCGGCGACATAGTCCCATTGCGTGCACCAGGTGCCGTGGCGATCGATAGGGGTGGCAAAATCAAACATTGGAGCTTCCTTAGCGAGCGCCCCCTCCGTAGCGGAGAGGGACTAGTGGGATCAGGCCTGCACGGTATTCATCAGCGTGGCCATCTCATCTTTTACCGACTGTACCTGCGGGCCAATAACCACCTGCAGATTATGCTGGTTGAGCTGTACCACCCCGATGGCGCGATGGGCTTTCAGCGCGGCGGCGTCCACTTTGCTCATATCGTGCACCGACAGGCGCAGACGGGTAATGCAGTTATCCAGCGAAACAATGTTCTCTGCGCCGCCGAGCGCCGCCAGAATCGCCGGTACGTTATACCCGGATTTGCCGATGGTACCGGCTACGGCTTTCTCCACGCTGGCGGCAGTGTCGATGTCGCGGCCCGGCGTTTTCAGATTGAAGCGGGTGATGGCGAAGCGGAAGATGGCATAGTAGACCGCGAACCAGATAGCCGCCACCACCGGCACCAGATACCACTTGGTGGCCAGGCCATGCAGAATGCCAAACACCACGAAGTCGATGATATTGCCGTCGGTGTTGCCGATGGTTACCCCGAGCACCGCCATGATGGTAAAGCCGAGACCGGTCAGCAGCGCGTGGATGACATACAGGACCGGCGCGACAAACAAGAACAAGAACTCCAGCGGCTCGGTGGTGCCGCCGACCACGCAGGCGATGACCCCGGAGATCAGCAGACCTTTAATTTTATGTCGGTTTTCCGGACGGGCGCAGTGGTACATCGCCAGCGCGGCTCCCGGCAGGCCGCCGAGGAATGCCGGCATTTTACCCTGCGACAGGAAACGGGTGGCGCTTTCGGCGAAGCCGTGGGTCGTCGGACAGCTCAGCTGCGCCTGGAAGATGGTCAGCGCGCCGCTGACGCTGTGGCCGCAGACGTCGAGGGTGCCGCCGGCTTCGGTAAAGCGGATCAGCGCCACCAGAATATGGTGCAGGCCAAACGGCAGCAGCAGTCGCTCGCCGGTGCCAAAGATCATAGGCCCAAAATCCCCGGCGCTGTTGATCATCTTCCCGAGGGCGTTGATCCCCATAGCGAAGACTGGCCACACCAGCGGGATCGCCAGCCCAACCAGCCCCAGCACCACGGTGGTGACGATCGGCACGAAGCGGGTGCCGCCGAAGAAGGCCAGGGCGTCCGGCAGGCGAATGTTATGGAAGCGTTCATGCAGCAGCCAGACGATAATCCCGGCGATCACCGCCCCGAGGATCCCGGTATCGATTGACGGAATGCCGATAATGTTCTGGATATTGTTGGCCTTCAGGATCGCGGCGTCGGTGGTGGGCAGAATACCCTTCGCGGTCAGCCAGAAGTTGACCGCCAGGTTCATGACCGCGTAGCCAACGAAGCCGGCGAAGGCGGCGACGCCTTTGTTCTCTCGCGCCAGACCCAGCGGGATGGCGATACAAAACATGACCGGCAGGAAGCTGAAGGCAAAGGAGCCGACCTTGCTCATCCAGATAAAGATGGCCTGCAGCAGCGGCATATCCAGCCACGGCAGCAGAGTCAAAACATCGTGACTGCTTAGCGAGCTGCCGATCCCCAGCATGATCCCGCAAAACGAGAGCAACGCTACGGGCAGCATGAAGGTTTTTCCCAGCTGCTGGAAAAATTCCCATAAGGTGATTTTTGGTGCTGTTTTCGCCGTCATAGCACGGTTCCTGATTCATAAGTGGTCGGGAGAACTAACGCCACGGCAAGATAAAACGTTTTACCACTTTTTAGTGCGATAAAAATCACATATTCAAGCGATAATAAGGTTTATAAAGATCGCACAATGATAAAACGATTTATCGAAAGGCAAGGGAGTCAGCCAGCAGGTTATGGCAATCGCAAAAAAGATCACCATCAATGATGTGGCGCTGGCTGCCGGCGTCTCCGTGAGTACCGTTTCACTGGTACTGAGCGGCAAAGGGCGCATCTCCAGCGCCACCGGCGAGCGGGTTAATCAGGCTATCGAACAGCTGGGATTTGTGCGCAACCGTCAGGCGGCCTCGCTGCGCGGTGGGCAGAGCGGGGTGATTGGCCTTATCGTCAGCGACCTGTCAAAACCGTTTTATGCTGAATTAACCGCCGGCCTCACCGATGCCCTGGAGAGGCAGGGGAAAATGGTATTTCTCACCCAGGGAGGCCGCAGCGGCGAGAAGATGGCCCAGCGGTTTGATACGCTGGCGGCGCAGGGGGTGGACGGGGTGATTATCGCCGGGGCGATCGACCGCGGGAGCGAGCTGCGCGAGCGTGCGGCAGAGGCGGGGGTGCCGCTGGTGTTTGCTTCCCGCGCCAGCTATCTTGACGATGTCGACCTGATCCGCCCGGACAACATGCAGGCGGCGCAGCTGGTGACGGAGCATCTTATCCGCCGCGGCCATCAGCGGATCGCCTGGCTCGGCGGGCAGAGTGCTTCGCTGACGCGCGCCGAGCGGGTCGGCGGCTATTGCGCCACCTTGCTGAAATACGGCCTGCCGTTTCACAGCGAATGGGTGCTGGAGTGCGAGTCCAGCCAGAAGCAGGCGGCGGAGGCGATGACCGGCCTGCTGCGCCAGAATCCGACCATTACCGCGGTGCTGTGCTACAACAACGTGGTAGCCACCGGCGCGTGGTTCGGTCTGTTACGGGCTGGAAGACAGAGCGGGGAAGATGGCGTCGAGAGCTACTTTGAGCAGCGGGTGGCGCTGGCGGCGTTTGCCGACGTGCCGGAGGCCGCCCTCGACGACCTGCCCCTCACCTGGGTGACCACCCCGGCGCGGGAGATGGGGAAGAGCCTGGCGGATTCGATGCTGCGGCGGCTGGAAGAGGGGACTGGCGAGACGCGAAACCAGATTATGCCCCCGCGGCTGGTGACGCGAAAATGAGGGAGACGGCGCGCGCTGGCCGTCTCCTGTACCGATAAGTTACGGCTGCGGGGCGGCGTCGTCCTGCTGAGGAGCGGCGTCATCCTGCTGCGGCTGGCCTTCCTGCGGCGCGCTGTCCGGCAGCGAAGGCGCTTCCAGACCAAACATCGCGGCAAAGTCTTGCAGCGGCATTTTCTGTCCGTTCAGCGTCACCTGGCCGTTCGCGTACTGCAGACTGCTGCTGATGGCGTTATCTTCCATGGTGGTAATGCGGAACATCTGGCCCATCGCCGCCAGGCCTTTGACCTGCTGATCGGCAAGCTTGGCGGCATCGGCCGGCTGATAGCCTTCCAGACCGGCGATCTTAGTCATAAACTCCGTCGCCATATCCACCGGGATCACCACTTTGCCGTCCAGGGACTGCACCACGCGATCCAGGCTGTCCGCCAGGGTCTGCGGCGGAGCGGTCACCTGGGCCGGATCTTTCAGCAGAACCGAGAGGTTGAGGGTGCTTTCGCCTTTGGCATTGCGCCAGCTCAGCGGAGAGATGGTCACCGACGGGTTGCCTTTGAGCAGGATCGGCAGCGCATTGAACAGCGTTTCGGTGAGGGCCTGCTGATACAGCTCCGGATTCTGCGCCAGCTCCGGTTTCGCCAGCAGCGCCTGAGACTGCGCGCTGTACTGCTGACTGAACTGGTGCCACGCCTGACCGTCGACGTTATCCACTTTCAGCGTGAGTTTGCCGCTGCCCATATCCTGCCCCTGCAGCTTGAGGCTGTTGACGGTGTAGTTCACCTGGCTGTTCACGCCTTTGCCGTCCTGGGTCAGCGTCGAGCCGCCGTCCAGCGCCATGCCGTCGATCAGCGCCAGCTCTTTGCCTTCGACGCTGATGGCCAGTTTATCGAGGGTCATTTTTTGCTGGCCGATACGTTCGTTGAAGCTGGCCAGCTCGGTGGCGCCGTCGGTGGTCAGGTTGACGAAGCGCAGCTGTACCTTCTGATTATATTCGTTGAGCGCATCGATCTGCCCGCTGCCGGCCTGGCCCTTCAGGCTGATGTTTTTGCCGTCGCGGTCGGCGTCGAGCTGGAACTGACCGCCGCTGAAGGTGACTTTCTCATCGCCTTTAGCGTAGTCGAGGGCGTTAAGGACGATAGCCGACTGGCTGTCGCCGCTGTAGGCAATGCGCGTATCGACGGTAAAGGGGGTGTCGCCTTTGGCTATCTCGAACAGCGCCTGGCTGGCGTCGTTTTTCACCAGCGTGGTGTGGACGGAAGCCATTGCCGGCGCCAGATTAAAGGCTTTTAACGAGGCCAGCGGGAAGGGGCCATGATCGACCACTTCGTCAAGCACCACGCTCTGCCCGGCGGCCAGCCAGCCGTTAGCCTGACCGGCGATCGGCTTCACCACCAGCTGCAGATGGCTGCTGAACAGCCCGCGCTGGTAGTCCTGATAGCTCAGCTCCAGACCTGACTCCGGCGCGCTGCTGCGCAGCTGGGCGTTTGCCTGCTGCACCATATCGGCGATCCGGCCTTCCAGCTGTTTACCGGTGAACCAGGCGCCGCCTGTCCATACCACGCCCAGCGCCACGATGACTCCTGCTGCGACCAGCGATTTTTTCATAGCATTTATCCATAAATGAAGCCAGGCGGAGAGACCGCCTGGCTGAGTTATCACCAACAGTAAGCGCGACCTGAAGGGTCAGTCGCTTACTGGAGCTTATTGAAAACGCGCGCCACGCGGCCGCGGCCGCTGACCTGCACCGGCGATTCACTGGCGGCCACGAAGGCCGACTCGCCCGGCTTGAGGGTCAGGCTCTGGTCGCCTTTGCGCAGTACGGCTTCGCCGTCGACGCAGAACACGATCGCTGCGCTTGCCTGGGCCAGATCGCTGCCCTCGGCGGAGAGGTCATGCAGGGAGAAGGCAAAATCTTCCACCGGGATCGGGAAGTCGAGTTCCGCGCCGTGACGCTGCGGCTGGGTCAACAGCTCACCCGCCGGTTTAGCCTCGAACTTGACGTTAGCAACCAGCTCAGGAATATCAATGTATTTCGGCGTCAGGCCGGCGCGCAGTACGTTATCCGAGTTGGCCATCACCTCCAGCGCCACCCCCTGCAGATAGGCGTGCGGCGTTTCAGCAAACAGGAACATCGCTTCGCCTGGGTTCAGCTTCACTACGTTCAGCAGCAGCGGGGAGAAGAGGCCGCTGTCGTCCGGATAGAATTCCGCGATCAGGCGGATTGTCTGCCACGGTTCGCCTTGTTCACGGGCCAGTACGTCGCGCAGCACCTGCAGCGCCTTGGCCTTTTCCTCACCCTGCATATTTAGCAGGCTGGCAAACAGCTGGCTCAGGTGAGTCGCGTCCGGCTGCTGCAGGAAGGCGCCGATTGCCGGATGCGCGCTAGCCACCGGCTGCAGCAGGGTGACAATCTCGCTGAACTCGCGAAATGCATTCATCGCCAGGAACGGCGTCAGGGCAAAAACCAGCTCCGGTTTGTGGTTCGGATCTTTGTAGTTACGCTCGGCGGCGGAGAGCGGGATACCGGCGGCGTTCTCGCGGGCGAAACCTTCTTCCGAGGCCTGCTTGTTGGGATGCACCTGAATTGAGAGCGGCTGAGCGGCGCACAGTACCTTAAACAGGAACGGCAGTTCACCAAAGCGGGCGGCAACCTTGTCGCCGAGCAGAGCGGCTTTATCCGCGTCAATCACCTCGCGCAGCGAACGCGGCTGGCCGTCGGCCGCTAGGATCTGCGAGCTGCTCTTCGGATGCGCCCCCATCCACAGCTCTGCCATCGGCAGATTGTCCGGGTTGGCGATGCCATACAGTTCAGTTAAGGCGGTGTGGCTTCCCCATGCATAGTTCTGCACGGCGTTAATCAGCTTTTGCATTCTCAATCCCTGTTTCAAACAAAGTAAATTTTATCGCCCTATTAAACCAGCAAACGGTGGAGAAGCAACTGCTGAAAGAAAAAGTCGTCCTTGTCTCAGTTTTTGTTAAAAAATTGTGTAAGATTGTTCGACTCGCTTTTCTACAGGCACATGGAGTCCCTGCCTGAAACATAATCAGCCAAAGCAGTAAGTGAGAGTACAATGTCGAATAAACCGTTTGTTTACCAGGATCCTTTTCCGCTCAAAAAGGATGACACCGAGTATTATCTCCTCAGCAGTGATTACGTCTCCGTCGCCGAATTCGCCGGCCAGGAAGTGCTAAAAGTTGACCCTCAGGCGCTGACCCTTCTGGCGCAGCATGCTTTCCACGACGCCTCCTTTATGCTTCGCCCTGCGCATCAGCAGCAGGTGGCGGATATCCTTAACGATCCGGAAGCCAGCGAAAACGATAAATACGTAGCGCTCACCTTCCTCCGCAATGCCGAAGTGGCCGCCAAAGGAGTACTTCCTTTCTGTCAAGACACCGGTACGGCAATCATTCACGGAGAGAAAGGCCAGCAAGTCTGGACGGGATATTGCGACGAAGAAGCTCTCTCCCTCGGCGTTTACAAAACCTATACCGAGGAAAACTTGCGCTACTCCCAAAACGCGCCCCTTACCATGTACGACGAGGTAAATACCAAATGTAATCTTCCCGCGCAAATCGACTTGGAAGCTACCGAAGGCATGGAGTATAAATTCCTCTGCGTCACCAAAGGCGGTGGATCGGCGAATAAGACATACCTCTACCAAGAAACGAAAGCCATTCTCAACCCCGGGACACTCGTTCCTTTCTTGGTGGAAAAAATGAAAACATTGGGTACGGCAGCCTGTCCGCCCTATCACATTGCATTCGTCATCGGCGGGACTTCGGCCGAGAAAAACTTGCTCACCGTGAAACTGGCATCCACCCACTACTACGATAGTCTGCCCACGACCGGAAACGAATTCGGACGAGCTTTCCGGGACATCGAGTTGGAAAAACAAGTCTTGGAAGAAGCGCACCGTATCGGACTCGGCGCACAATTCGGCGGTAAATATCTGGCACACGACGTACGCATTATCCGTCTGCCCCGCCACGGAGCATCCTGCCCGGTAGGATTAGGAGTGAGCTGCTCGGCCGACCGAAACATCAAATGTAAAATCAACAAGGACGGTATTTGGATCGAGAAGCTCGACAGTCACCCCGGCGAGCTCATTCCCGAAGAACTCCGCCAAGCCGGTGAAGGCAACGCCGTTAAAATAAACCTCAACCAACCTATGAGCGAAATTCTCAAAGAGTTGGATAAATACCCCGTTGCCACACGTCTGTCGCTCAACGGAACGATTATCGTCGGTCGGGACATTGCGCACGCCAAACTCAAAGAACGGCTCGACCGGGGCGAAGACTTGCCGCAGTACATCAAAGACCACCCCATCTACTATGCAGGTCCGGCAAAAACGCCGAAAGGCATGGCCTGCGGGTCGATGGGTCCCACGACAGCCGGTCGAATGGATCCCTACGTAGACCTCTTCCAAAGTCACGGGGGCTCTATGATTATGTTGGCAAAAGGAAACCGCAGCCAAGCTGTCACCGACGCCTGCAAGAAACACGGAGGATTCTACCTCGGCAGTATCGGAGGTCCGGCCGCTATCCTCGCTCAAAACAATATCAAGAGTATCGAATGCCTCGAATATCCCGAGCTCGGCATGGAAGCCATCTGGAAAATCGAAGTGGAAGATTTTCCCGCATTCATTCTCGTCGACAACAAAGGCAACGATTTCTTCAAACAAATCAAGCCCACATGCCCGGCCAAGAAATAATTGGACCAAACTATCTATCCATAAAGAAAGAGCTGCCAATCGGCAGCTCTTTCTTTATAAACTCCCCTCAATGAGACACAGAAGGAAAGGTCGAGAAGTATTCCAACTTCTCCTCTGTTCCGATCTATGTGGACACCCTGTAATACTACGGGGAAACGGCTGATGAAGAGTGAGATACCCTATTTTATTACTAAAACTATCCTTATGCAATGATGAGAAAGTCTACGTTTAGAACGCAAGAGATGTGCATATCGCCATTGAAGCGAAACTTTAAACCTCCTTTCCCTCCATGTCCCCGTAGCTTTATAGAGTATTTCTGTTTCACAATCGGAAACATTTAAAACTCCTCCCCTGTGTTTTGTAACGCAAAATATAGGGGAGGTGGCACGTAGT
>ERZ772892.3438-NODE-3438-length-11533-cov-3.691584_pt1 | contig 11533 bp, 9 predicted proteins | sample MGYA00512126_ERZ772892 | MGnify/ENA primary metagenome ERZ772892 (study PRJEB29015, sample SAMEA2737697) | human gut metagenome | biome: human gut; feature: human-associated habitat; material: faeces | place: China | collected 2012 ... | reverse complement strand
CCTATATCAAGAAGGTCATCGGCACCGAGGAGGCAAACTTTGCCCGCACCATCGACGCCGGCATGAATATCCTGAACAACATGATCGACGGTCTGGAAAAGGCACATCAGCATCTGCTGAAGGGTCTGGACGTGTTCAAGCTGAACGATACCTTCGGCTTCCCGCTGGACCTGACCAAGGAGATCGCTGCCGAGCAGGGCATTGAGATCGACGAGGAAGGCTTCCACGCTGAGATGACCAAGCAGAAGGAGCGTGCCCGCGCTGAGCGCCTGAAGAAGAATATCTCCGGCTGGAGCGAAGACCTGTTTGGCGGTCTGGACGCAGAGCCGACGGTCTTTACCGGCTACGACACTCTGCGCGACAACGGCACCGTTGTTGCCCTGAGCGACGAGGAGACCCTGACCGACGCCATCGCTACCGACGAGCAGGCTAAGGAAGGCGTGCTGGTGGTTCTGGACAAGACCCCGTTCTATGCCGAGATGGGCGGTCAGGCTGCTGACCACGGCGTGCTGAACAGCGCCGACTGCAGCCTGCGCGTGCTGGACGTCAAGAAGACCCCCAAGGGCTACTACGTCCACACCTGCGTGCTGGAGAGCGGCATCGTCAAGGTGGGCGACCACCTGACCGCCCGCGTGGACAAAGAGTACCGCATGGCCATTGCCCGCAACCATACCGCTACCCACCTGCTGCAGGCTGCTCTGCGTGAGGTGCTGGGCGACCATGTCCATCAGGCTGGCTCCTATCAGGACGCCAAGATCACCCACTTCGACTTCACCCACTTCAGCGCGGTCACTCCTGAGGAGCTGGCCCGTGTGGAGAAGATCGTCAACGACAAGATCTTTGAGGCCATGAACGTCACCGTCAAGGAGATGCCCATTGAAGAAGCCAAGAAGCTGGGTGCAATGGCTCTGTTCGGCGAGAAGTACGGCAAGGTGGTCCGTGTGGTTGATATCGAGGGCTGGTCCACCGAGTTCTGCGGCGGTACCCATGTCAAGAACACGGCCCAGATCGGCTGCTTCAAGATCGTGAGCGAGAGCTCTGTGGCCGCTGGCATCCGCCGCATTGAGGCTGTCACCGGCAAGAATCTGCTGTTCCGTGCAAACCTGCAGGAGGCTATGCTGCACACCGTGGCGAACACCCTGAAAGCCAACAACGTTACCTCTCTGCCTGTTCGTGCCGAGGCTGTGATGGCTGAGAACAAGGCGATGACCAAGGAGCTGGAAGAGATCAAGGCAAAGGTTGCTGCCTCCAAGGTGACCAGCCTGTTTGATAATGCGGAGGAAGTGGATGGCGTGAAGATCGCTTCCGCTTACTTCACCGGCACCACCGGCGACACCCTGCGCGGCATGTGCGACAGCATCCGTGACAAGGCGGTGAACCCCGTGGTGGCTGTGCTGGTCGGCAAGGCCGAGGACAAGATCACCATGGCTGTCACCGTCAACAAGCTGGCACAGGAAAAGGGCCTGAAGGCCGGTGCTCTGGTCAAGGAGATCGCTGCCATTGCCGGTGGCAAGGGCGGCGGTAAGCCGGACTTTGCAATGGCAGGTCTGAAGGATGAGACCAAGATCGACGAGGCTTTGGCTGCAGTGGCTTCCGTCGTGAAGAAGGCTCTGGGTGAATAAGTAAGGCTTCCCGAAGGGGAAGGCATACCGAAAGGAGTTGTTTCCCATGGAAGATTGTCTGTTCTGTAAAATCGCGGCAGGGGAGATCCCCTCCAAAAAGCTGTATGAGGACGAACAGGTCGTGGCGTTCTTCGACATCAACCCGCAGGCAAAGGTGCATTTTCTGGTCATCCCGAAAAAGCACATCTGCTCTGCTGCGGCTCTGACCGAAGAGGACGGCGCTCTGCTGGGGCATATCTTTGCCGTCATCGCAAAGCTGGCCAAGGAACAGGGTCTGGACAACGGCTACCGTGTCATCTCCAATGTGGGCGAGGACGCCGGTCAGACCGTGAAGCATCTGCATTTTCATGTTCTGGGCGGCGAAAAGCTGCCTGTCTGATTTCAAAATAAGGGAGACGTTATTATGGCTGAAACTTATACCCTGCACGTTGCGGGTCTGACCCGCGAGCTGACCCGCTGCAAACTGAATGACCACATGGACATTGCGGCTTTCATCATGCTGGGAGATACCGAGCTGACCGTGGCTGCCGCCGGTGAACTGCTGAAGAAGTGCCCGGATTTTGATATCCTGCTCACTGCCGAAGCCAAGGGCATTCCGCTGGCACATGAGATGAGCCGCCAGAGCGGCAAGCCCTACGTCTGCGCACGCAAGGGTGAAAAGCTGTATATGACCGACCCTGTCGTGGTGGAGGATCAGTCGATCACCACTGCCGGTAAGCAGAAGCTGGTCATCGACCGCAAGGAGCTGGACCGCATGAGCGGCAAGCGCGTTCTGGTGGTGGATGATGTCATTTCCACCGGCGGTTCCCTGAAGGCTCTGGATGCGCTGGCCGAGCAGACCCAGTGCACCATCGTGGGCCAGGCCGCTGTTCTGGCCGAGGGCGATGCAGCCGAGCGCAAGGATATCATCTTCCTGGAGCCGCTGCCCCTGTTCTTCCACTAAGCCGCCATGCGCCGCCCGCTCTGTGTTTTCTGTGCAGGAATGCTGGGTGTTGAATTAGTGTGTGCTTTTTTGCCGCAAACGGGACTTTTTGTGCCGCTTGCGGCATTTTTTGTTGCCTTTTGTCTGCTGCTCTGCCTGTCGGATGCTGCCCGCAGGCCTGCAGTGTGCCTGCTGCTTGGGGCTGCGGCCGGGATGGCGGCGGTGTATTCCACAAATGCCCGGCTGGAACGCACCCGGGTGCAGTATGCCGGACGCGCCGTTGTGCTGACCGCTGAGGTGGAAAAGGTCTCGGACTCCTATTACAGCGGCATTGTGGATGCGGTGCTCCGGGTGGAGACGGTGAACGGCAGGGACGCTTCGTTCCGGGTGGAGTGTGAGACACTGCGCCCCTGCGAAGCGGGCCAGCGGGTGAGCGGGCGTTTTGTTCTGTCGGCCCCGGAGCAGAACGACAAGATCGAACGGTACGCCGACGGCATCGCCCTGCTGGCACAGCCGGACGAGGAAAAACCGGCGTTCGAAATTCTGGGCGAGAGCGGCAGTTTCCGCGCCCGCGCCTGTCGCCTGCAGCAGACTCTGAGCCGCTCGCTGCGCCGCCGGATGGACGGCGGCACCGGCGGAGTGCTGGCCGCCATGACGGTGGGCGACCGCGAACATCTGACGACCGAACTGCGCAGTGCCTACCGGGGCGCCGGGCTTTCCCATGTGCTGGTGGTCAGCGGAATGCATGTTTCGGTGCTGTGCGGCGATTTGTTTGTCTCGCTGCTGAGCCGCCGCAAGAAGGAACGAAGCTATCGCTCCCGGCGGGTCAGGGCGTTGTGGGCAGCGTTTCTGGCGCTGGTTCTGGTCGGCGTGACCGGCTTTACCCCTTCGGTGCGCCGGGCCGCTGTGGCGGTGTGGGTCAGTGCGCTGGGCATCTGGGTGTATGGTGCGCCGGATACCCTTACTTCACTGGCTGCGGCGGGCATCCTGATGACGGCAGGCAACAGCTACGCGGTGTGCGATATCGGCTTTGAACTGTCTTTTGTTACGGTCGTGGGAACACTGGCGGGCGCGGAGAGCTTCCGCCGGACGGAACGCGCACGCGCAAAGCGGACGACCTACCGGAAAGGCCGCCCGCCCCAAAGCCCTGTTCAGCTCTGGCTGACCCGGGTGGCCGTGAACCTGTGGGAGGCCGTGTGCATCTCGGCCTGCGCATCCATCGCTGCGTTTCCGGTGCTTGTGCTGCGGGGACTGAGCGTCAGCATCTGGGCGGTTTTGTCCGGTGTGGCGGTGCTCTGGATGGTCAAACCGATGATGCTTCTGGGGCTTGGTGCGGCCTTTGCCGGGTTGGTGCCGGGGCTTGCGCCGGTCTATGGAGGGGGGTCCCGGGCGGCTTCGCTGCTGACCGGTCTGCTGAACGCATGGGCGCTGTGGCTTGCACGGCAGCCGGGCGCAGGGCTTTATTTTGATACGGCCTATGCGGCCATCATCTGCCTGATATTATTGGGAATGTGCTGGCTTGCGTTCCACTGGAAACTGCGGCTGCGGGTGGCACTGCCATGCATCCTGCTGACGGCGGCAATTGCCATCGGGCTGGGCAATGCCCTCAGCCGGGACGTGGTGCACATCGACCTTGTGGGCAGCGCCAATGCGCCAGCTGTGGTGGTGAGCCAGAATGATACGGCAGTGGTGCTGTTCCGGGGCGGGGCATCTACCCAGCGGGCTGTGGAAAACCAGCTGGCCCGGCGGGGTGTTCGCACGGTGGAATTGCTGGCCGACCTGCGGACAAAGCCGGAAACAGCCTGCACGCTGGAAGCTGAGCAGACTGTTTCAGCGGAAAAGCTGTGCATCAACACGGCACAGAAGCAAACGTGCACGCCTGCGCTGGTGGAGATCCTCCGCACGCGGGCGGGCGTTCTGGTACGGCTGACCATCGGCAACCGACAGTTTGTGACCCTGAGTGGAAAAGTGGAACTGGCACAGCCGCTTTCGGCGCAGTGGCTGCTGGCATCCCCGGCAAAACCGGATGCCGTTCGGTATCAAAACATCCTTGCCTTGCGCTGTTATGACTGGATGGACAGCGGCGAAAATCTGCACGCTTCCCTCAGCATGCGGCGGCGCGGCGGGCTGAAACTACACTGACGCTTTGCAATCCGGGCTGAGTGTGGTACAATAATATCTGCTATTGTATAGTATCATTCACTGCAGAAAGGGGAGAACCGTTTGGCAATCGAAGCAAAACTCCGGCAGCTGGCCGACAAGGGCTGCCCGGTGTATTATTTTTATTCCAGCGAGCGGTATCTTGTCCGGCAGGCAGTGAACGCAGCGGTGCGCATCCTGTCCGCCGACAGCGACGAGGACGCCACCGTTCTGGACGGTGCTGCTCCGGAGATCGAACAGCTCATCATGGCGGCAGGCACCATCTCATTCTTCGGCACCCGCCGTGTGGTGGTTCTGCCGGAAGTAGACCCTGCCGCCTACAGCGACAAGGACATTGAAGAGTTGAACAGTACCTTTGCCAGCCTGGAAAATGCTGTGGTGGTGCTGGGCAGTGTGTTCGAGCTGGAGCGCAATAAGCTGAAACTGGGCAAACGGGCACAAAAACTTATCGCGCAGTGCAAGGCGCTGGGGTATACCGAAGAGCTGGCAAAACCGAAGCCCTATGAACTCAAGGTCATGATGATCGACCGCGCCAAGGAGCAGGGAACCACTCTGCCGGAAGGCGCAGCGGCAGCCCTGCTGGAACGCTGCGGCGAAGATCCGTTCCTGTTGGAAAACGAAGTGGACAAGCTCTGCGCCCTGTCCGGCTATCAGACGGTGACCGCCGCCATGGTGGCCGAAATGGGCACCGTGAGCCTGGAAGCGGATGTGTTCGAGATGACCCGCATGATCACGGCCAAGAACGCTACCGGCGCCTGCAAAAAGCTGCAGACGCTGCTGCGCCTGCAGCAGGAGCCGATTGCCATTACAGCGGCAATGATCGGCAGTTATGTGGACCTGTACCGGGTCAAGCTGGGCGCATCCAAACGGAAAAATTACAGTGCAGTGCACAAGGATTTCGGCTATAAGGGCAGCGATTACCGGCTGAAGCGCTCGGCGGAAACCGCCTCGCACTATACGCTGGGGCAGATCGAAGCCTGTATGCTGATTTTGCTGGAACTGGACCAGAGCCTGAAAAGCCAGCCCACCGAGCCGCAGACGCTGCTGGAAACAGCGCTGTGCCGGCTGGCCATGGCGGGGAGCGGAAGATGAACGAACATGAAATGATCCATACCGGCCGGGTGCTGATCGTGGAGGGTAAGTATGATGCGGCCCGGCTTTCCCACCTGACCGACGCCATGATCCTGTTGACCGACGGTTTCGGTATTTACAGCGATAAAAAACGCCAGCAGCTGTTCAAGGCGCTGGCGCAGAAAAACGGGCTGATTTTGCTCACCGATTCGGATGCGGCAGGATTTCGTATCCGGAACTACATCACCAATCTGGTGGGCGAGAAAAATGTGGTGCAGGCCTATGTTCCGGCCATCCACGGCAAGGAAAAGCGCAAGGAGCAGCCCGGCAAAGAAGGGCTGCTGGGGGTCGAAGGCGTGGATGATACACTCGTCCGGCAGGCACTTCTGGATGCTCTTGGCGCGGAAGCCGGGCAGCTGCCAGCCCGTCCGGAAGGGCGGCAGATCACCTACACAGATCTGTATGAGTGGGGGCTTTCCGGTAAGCCGGGCAGTGCAGAGCGCAAAATAAAGATGCTGAACGCACTGGGCTTGCCGCCGCGGCTCTCCAAAAAAGAGCTTGTGGAGGCGCTCAACCGATTGTATACCTTTGAACAGCTGGATGAAATACAAGCGAAGATCCTGAACGATTGATCTGCGGCGCAGAGGCTATGGCTTCTGCGCTGTTTTTGTTGGGGAGAAATCCCAACGCTGACGCAGCAGATCCAGTGCGTGGGTTTCCAGCCGGGAAATATAGCTGCGGCTGATGCCCAGCAGCCGGGCGGTTTCCAGCTGGGTCAGCGGCGGCTGACCGGCAAGCCCGTACCGCAGCAGCAGAATCTGCCGCTCCCGGGCGGGCAGGGTATCCAGCAGTTGACGCGCCCGGCGGATGTCGTCCTGCGTCTCGCAGGCGTCCTCCATGCGGAAACTGTCCTGCAGCACATCCGCCAGCGTCAGAGCCGAATCCCCGTCCGCTTCCAGTGCTTCCTGCAAGGAAACCGTGCCGCCGGTTTTGCGGTCCCGCCGGAACTGCATCCGGATCTCATTTTCGATGCACCGGCTGGCATAGGTGGAGAACCGCGCCTTGCGTGTGGCATCAAAGGTATCTACTGCTTTCACCAGCCCGATGGTGCCGATGGAAACAAGATCATCCTGATCACCGGGCAGGGCATAGTATTTTTTGACGATGTGCGCCACCAGCCGCAGGTTGTGCCGGATGAGCTTTTCCCGCGCGGCGGTGTCTCCGGCCCGCAGAGCCGCAAAAGCAGCCTGTTCCTCCCGGGCGGAGAGCGGCTTGGGGAAGCTTCCACTTTCCAGATGAAGCGCCAGAAACAGAAATTTTGTGGCGAAAAATTGCAAAAGGGTCAGCAGCATGAAAACTCCTCCTGTCCGGGTGAAACATTCCTATTAGAATGTATGAGGAGGAGCTTGTATTTTTTCCGCAGGCCGCTGCCGGATGAGACCGCACATCGGATCAGCCACAGGTTCCACTTGTATTGAGCAGACTCAGAGAGAGTTGTCAAAACGTCAGGGTCGCTGAGGAACAGGCGCACAAACAGTTCAGGGAAAACCTCGATCGCAACGGTCAGCGCACACAGGTACAGGCCGGTGTAAAGCAGCACGTAGCGGAAACTGTCGAGAATGCGTTTGTAATTTCCAGAACCGTAATAATAGCTGAACAGCGTGGCGCAGCCGCTGGTCAGGCCCTCTGCGGGGCAGATGGCAACGACCATCACGCTTTGCACGACAGCGGCGTAGGAAATGTACTGGTCGCCCAGTCCGCCGCCGTATTTCCGCAGCATGGCATTCAGAAGAATGATCAGCAGGTTGTCCAGAACGATAATGAGAAACGGCATACTGCCAATGCTGAGGATCTTTTGGCAAAGGGCACCGCTGTACTGCCCAAATCCGATGCGGATCGGCATGGTGCGGCGGTTCAGCCCGGTTCCGCAGAGCACGGCGACTGTTGGAATCTCTGAAATCAACACATCTTTCTTCGCAGGGAAATGGATAGACCTCCTTGCGCGTCAATATGAAATGTGATACTCTGTGAACAGAAACAGGTGGGAGGCTGCTATATGAAAGAACAACTTAAATCCAAAATTACACTCGAACAGGGTGACATCACAAAGTTGGACTGCGATTGCATTGTGAACGCGGCCAATCGCAGTCTGTTGGGCGGTGGCGGTGTGGATGGTGCTATCCATCGTGCGGCAGGGCCGGGACTGCTGGTCGAATGCTGCACCCTGCACGGCTGCCGGACTGGCGAGGCAAAGATCACGAAAGGCTACCGCCTGAAGGCAAAGTACATCATCCATACAGTCGGCCCCATTTACTCCGGCACGGCGCAGGATGCCGTGTTGCTGGCCGACTGCTACCGCAATTCGCTGGATCTCGCGCAGGAAAATGGTATCCATAGCATCGCATTCCCGGCCATTTCGACTGGCGTGTACGGCTATCCGCTGGGAGATGCCACGGAAATTGCAGTCCGGACGGTAGCGCACTGGCTGGAAGGCCATCCGGAAACAGAGATGAAGGTCATTTTCTGTTGCTTTGATAGCAGGACGGCAGCGGCGTATCGGGCAGAGTTGTTGCGTGAAGTACAGAGAGATCGTTGAAGGCGCGTTCATCGACCGTCCGAACCGCTTTATTGCGCATGTGGATGTGAATGACACCGTAGAAACCGTTCATGTGAAAAACACCGGGCGCTGCAGGGAACTGCTGGTGCCCGGCGCAGCGGTGCGGCTGGAAGTGTCGGACAATCCGAAGCGTAAGACAAAATATGACCTTGTGATGGTTCACAAGCAGGGGCTTGGCTGGGTGAATATGGACAGTCAGGCTCCCAACAAGGTGGTCGCCGAGTGGCTTGCAACAGGAGACTACGACCTTGTGAAGTCAGAGTACACCTATGGAAAGTCCCGCATTGACTTTTACATGGAGAAGAACGGCGAGAAATATCTTCTGGAAGTCAAAGGCTGCACACTGGAAGTGGACGGCATCGGCTATTTCCCGGATGCTCCCACCGAACGGGGTGTGAAGCACCTGCATGAGCTGGAGCAGGCGCAGCAGGCAGGATACCGGTGTGCGGTGGCATTTGTGGTCCAAATGGAAGGCGTTACGGAGGTTCGACCGAACATCAGTACACAGCCGGAGTTTGGGACAGCTTTGGCTGAAGCAAAGGCAGCAGGTGTGCGCGTGTTGTTTTTGCTCTGCCGCATCGGACGGGGCAGCCTGGAAATTGTAGAACAGCGGGAAGGCTGAAGCCAAAAACTTCATTTAAAATAAAGCCCAAAAGACGGTTGTACATTGGCTCGTTACCAATTACAACCGTCTTTTCTGTGCCCAATGGGGTGGCTTGATCAGAAGTTATAGGCTTTCAACTGCATCGTGAAAACGATCCGAAAGGTAAGCATCGAAGTCTGGATAACAATTTTCAGCACTGCCATTGCTCCATGAAACTACTTTTTGGGTACTGCAATCAATACAGTAGACCCATTCGTCACAATTTTCTATCACCAGATAACTTTCAGGCAGCCCATATGCTTGATTCGAAGGACACGGACGAATTCTCCGAATTTAGGATATGACATAGCTGCTTGACCTCCTTGCGATTCTAATATACCACTCAGTAACCTGAAAGCCAACAATAAAATTAACCTGTTTTTGGTTAAACATGAGCAAACTTGTTCTGCACTTGAAAACAACCGGCAGAACTGTTATAATAAAATAAAAAGTTGTTCAAAATAAACGATTTTGGCGTTGAATTCGAAAGGGGGAAGGGCAATGGACAGCAGGAAACGCACCTATCTGGCAATCGACCTGAAGAGCTTTTATGCCTCCGTGGAGTGCGCCGACCGCCATCTTGACCCGCTGACCACCAACTTGGTGGTGGCAGATGCATCACGCACGGAAAAGACCATCTGCCTCGCGGTGTCGCCGGCGCTGAAGGCCTATGGCATCCCGGGCCGTGCGCGGCTCTTTGAGGTGGTCGAGCGCGTGCGGCAGGTCAACGCCGAACGGCAGCGCCGCGCACCGGGCGGGCGGCTGACCGGAAAGAGCGCGGACGACCTCGCGCTGAAGGTCGACCCGTCCCTCGCGGTCGACTATCTGGTGGCGCCGCCGCGCATGGCGAAATACATCGAGGTCAGTATGCAGATCTACGGCATCTATCTCAAGTACATTGCCCCGGAGGACATCGTGGTCTACTCCATCGATGAGGTATTCATCGACGCCACCGCATACCTTACTCATTATAAAATGTCTGCCCACGACCTCGCCATGACCATGATCCGGGAGGTACTGTACACCACCGGCATCACCGCCACCGCCGGGATCGGCACCAATCTATACTTGGCAAAGCTGGCAATGGACATCACTGCCAAGCACGCTGCCCCAGACAAGGACGGTGTACGCATCGCAGAGCTTGACGAAGAATCCTTCCGGTATCTGCTCTGGGATCACAAACCTCTCACGGACTTCTGGCAGACTGGTCCCGGCACAGTCCGCAGACTGGAAAAGCATGGCATCCATACGATGGGTGAGCTGGCTAGAGCCAGCATTCACTTTCCTGAGATACTATATAAGGAATTCGGTATAGACGCTGAGATTCTCATCGACCACGCCTGGGGGCTGGAACCCTGCGGGATGAAGGAGATCAACTCCTATCGCCCGGAAACCAACAGCCTGTCCGAAGGGCAGGTACTTTCCTGTCCTTATCCTTATGATAAGGCTCGGATCATTGTCCAAGAGATGACCGACAGTCTGGTATTCCAGCTCACGGACAAGGGACTGGTCACGGACAGCCTGACACTGGACATCGGTTACGACAGAGAGAACTGCGACAAAGGCATCTATCACGGTCCTGTCCATATCGACCACTACGGCCGCACTGTCCCGAAGGGTGCCCACGGCAGTACACGACTGGACAACCCGACCAATCTCAGCAGCCAGCTGATGGTTGCTACCACGGAACTGTTCGACCGCATTGCCAACAGAAATCTGACTGTGCGGAGAATAACAATAGCGGCAAACCGTGTAGTCAAAGATCAGGGCATCTTACAAGTAGATCTGTTCACTGACACCAGCAAGCTGGAACGGGAGAAATCCCTGCAGGCGACCATGCTTGGTATCAAGAAGAAGTTCGGAAAAAACGCTGTTCTGAAAGGCACTAACTATCTGGATGGCGCAACCATGCGAGAACGGAACGGCCAGATAGGCGGTCACAAAGCGAAATAATGCAACAAGGAGGATTCTATGGCAGACTTCAAGAATACCAAAGAAGGGCGAAACGTCGCACAGAAGTATGCAGACATCCTCCACCTCAGCCGTCCAGAGCCACCTGTAAAGCATCCCCGGATGGCGCTATCAAACCGGGCAAAGATATTCAGCCCCTTTGCTGCGCTGCGTGGATTCGATGATGAAATTTCCAGCGAAGGAGCCAGCAAGCTGCTGGTGAAGAAGGTCGAACTCTCTGATGAGGAGAAGAACGCTCTCTCCGACAAGCTCCTGCAGGTCAAAAAAGACATGAAGGTCATAGTGCGGTACTTTGTGAAGGCCGCAGAAAGTACCGGCAAGTACATAAGTCTGACCGGCACAGTTGTTATGATCGACCCAGTTTATCGTGAGCTGAAGGTTATGCAGGACAGCGATAGAAAAGCTGTGGGCATCGAGAAGGAGTTGCCTGTTGTCATCCCCTTCGATGACATTGCTGATCTTTCCGGTGAGGGCATCACTAATATTGAGGACTACCTTGGGATTGAAAAATATCCCGATGAGACATA
>ERZ772892.3436-NODE-3436-length-11543-cov-3.224147_pt1 | contig 11543 bp, 4 predicted proteins | sample MGYA00512126_ERZ772892 | MGnify/ENA primary metagenome ERZ772892 (study PRJEB29015, sample SAMEA2737697) | human gut metagenome | biome: human gut; feature: human-associated habitat; material: faeces | place: China | collected 2012 ... | reverse complement strand
GGAATTTCAATTCAGAAGAATTTTTCGGATTTTGAAACTGCCGCCATGCAGGGGTCCAGAACCAGAACTATCCCTGTTGAGAACGAGGATGGGACCTGTACGCAGGATACTATCTTCTCGTACTCGGATTACGGTGTACATTGCCATTCTGAACTGTTGAGCGGGCTGGCAATGCTGGATGCCGGTGTCTCGAACTGTTCCAACTACGACAAGACCATCACGAAGCAGAAGTTCCTTGATGCCCAGAAAGCTGTCGCCAAGAGTTTGAACTTTACGAAAGAAATGGACGGGAAAGTGAAGTTCGGGGATATGTTCTCGCTGATTGATGATGGGCATATCAAGGTCGATGAGAAAGGCAACATTAAGGCGGATGAGGATTCGGGTCTTGCGACCATCGAGCTCATCAACCTTTATAATATGATGGTGCCGGTGTATCTGTCGTTCCGAAATCTGAGTGAGGCATACAAGGAAGAAATTCAGAGTTCGCTCTCGGATTCTCTTTTCGGTAATACAAAAAATTCCGATTCCGAAAAACTCATGAAGAAAATCGAGGAACTGGAAAAGATGCTCGATAAGGCAAAAGCCGATGCCGCCCGAGCCATCGAAGCCGAAAACGCCGCTGAACAAAAACTCATCCAGAGCAAGAAGCGCGAAAACGCCCTTACCAGTAAGCTGGAAACGGCGTACAAGGAAATCGATGAGTTGATGGAGCGTATTCCGGAACCGGAAGAGGCAGAGGTAGTGTGTGAGGCCGAGGAAGAAAGACAGGAACCTGTACAACAAGTACAAGCAAAAGACTATGCTGCGGCACTCGATGCTCTACTAAAACAGCACACGGTCGTTATCGTCGGCGGCAACGAGAATCTGATGAAGAAGTTTCAGGTAGCGCATCCCGATGCGTCTTTGGTCGCAAAGGATATGCTTGGGACCTGTGACCAGCAGATTCAGAACGCCGATATCGTGATGTTCAAGGTCGATTCCTGCTCTCACGCTCTATATAATAAAGGAAAGACCATTTGCAACCGCTATGATGTTCCGTTCTGCTACATCCCGAATGTGGCGTCTATTCCCCGCATCGAGCAGAGTATGTGTGAGCAACTGGAAGAGATTTTTAGTTGACGCGCCTTGCGAGTTGCGTAGAATAGTAAATGTACGATAGATAACATTACCCGAGCAAAATTCGGGGCCTTTGCAAAAAAAGCTCGTACAAATTAACAATCTGTGTAAAAGCAGCTGTCCGTATTCGGATGGCTGCTTTTTTCATCGAAAAGGAGCGATAAATCAATGAAAAATGAAATCACAACTATGAACAGAAATTCTGCCGAGCAGCGACGAACAAATGACGCTGAAACGGTGGAGAAGGCGATGGAACACAAGATGCTGAAACCATTGACCGGTGCTTTGAAGGATGAGAAAACAGTTCTCGGAGCTTTGGAGCAAATCGTGTCGCGGTGCTGTGATGGTGTTCAAAGCTACGACAGAGAAATCACAGGCTGCGTCAAGAAAATCCGGAAATACGGTCCGGGTCAGTATTTCCTTCTGGCAAGAGAGAATGCGATGTGGATGCATTTCCCATCGGATGTTGTCACGAAAAATTCTGACGCGAACAGTGTCTGGAACTACTACAAGTACAGTTCGGATGTATCCGCATACATGATTTCGGTCGATGACATTCAGGAGAATGGTATTGCCGGGAACATCATGCGTCTGGATTACCCACATTGCTTGGAGGTGTTGAGCAGCTAACGATAATAGGAGTATTTTTGTATGAACGGAGTAGTCAAAATCAATAAGTGCAGTGTCAACAAGGTGATGCGCGTTGTACACGACACGAAAAATGCGTATTCTGTCTGCTTGTTCACGGCAAACTATACGAAACAGGCAGAAGCGTTCCCAGATAATATCCAGAAATATGGGACGACGGCACTGTTCAAGGTGTCCTCCTATCACTTGCCAGCCAAACTGCTTGGTAAGATTTCCTTTAATCTGGAAGGGCATTGGGAGAAAGATACGCATGGCACAAAAGGGGACGAGAAGATTTTTGTTGCGGAGAAGGCATCTGAGTCGATGCCAGAAACCAGAGCGGAAATCATTAAGTTCCTGATGAACAGCAGTAAGGGTGTCGGCAAGGTCACTGCCGAGACTATTTATAATAAATTCGGAGACGAGACCCTTGATATCTGCGCTCATAAACCGCGCAGACTCCGGGATATTCCGAAAATGACCGAACAGATGCTCGGAAACATCAATGCCGCATGCTTGTCTGCATTGGTGCGTGCCGATGTCCAGATTCTTCTGGGAAATGCTGAGTTGGAGGTATCGGTCATCAACCAAATCGTGGAAGCGTACGGCGATGAAGCAACTACGATTCTCAAAAGCGAGCCCTATAAGCTGGTTCGTCTGTTGGGCTTTTCGACCACAGACCATATCGCAATGTCGATGGGCGAGGAGCCGGATTCCGAGCGTAGACTTCGTGCCGCGACTATCGAAGCACAGAAAAGGACTTGCAGTAAGACCGGAAACATGTGTGCCGAGGGCAGTGCGATGCTCTTGCAGCTTAAAGCCCTCGTGCCGGAACTGTCGGATGAGACGATTGCGGATGCTGTTGCGAAAACGGCGTCTGATTATGATATCGTCCGACAAGGCCGGTACTACTACGATAAGACGGATTTCATTGCTGAAAGGGGTATGGCGGCGAAGGTCGCGGCTCTCGCAAATGAAATGCCTACGAAGGAAAAGGAAATCGAAAACGCTTTTCTCGAATGGCAGAAAGAGAACTCTATCATTCTATCTCCGCGTCAGGCAGAGGCGGTCAAAAACCTTAAATATCGAATCTCGATTGTTACGGGCGGTCCCGGTACTGGTAAGACGACCTGTCTTCGGGCTATCATGGATGTCTACCACAAGGTATGGCCGAGTGAGCATATCCTTTTGATGGCTCCTACGGGTCTTGCCGCAAAGCGTATGGCAGAAAGCACCGGCATGAACTCAGCAACGATTCACAAAGCCTGCGGTCTTGTTCCTGCGGATAATCCGAGCGGATTCAAGGCACAAGGCGAGTGCAGGATTTGCGGGTTCGTGGGTATTGATGAGATGAGTATGGTCGGTGAGCATCTGTTTGCTTTTGCAGTAGATGCCGTTCTGAATAGTCCCTCTACGAGAATCGTTCTGCTCGGTGATACTGACCAGCTTGCTCCAGTTTCCCGTGGCGATGTGCTTCGTGATTTGATTGAGTGCGGCGTTATCAAGACTGTACGCCTCGATGTCAACTATCGGCAGGGGAGTACCTCTACCATTACGGACGCATCCATCAAAATCCGCGAGAACCGTGCGTATTCCGGCATGACCCGAAACTTGAAGTTTGACGATGAGTTCAACTTCATCTCGGTGACTGACCCGGACGAAAAGACCGAAGCCGATAAAATCATGAAGTCTATCGTGGAGGAGTACCGCAAAGGTGTGGCGCAATACGGGATGCAAGGCACAATCGTTCTGACTCCTACACACTATGATAAAGGTACGCCGACCGGGTATCTTTGCAAGAACCGTGTGAATGTAGAGATTCAAGCGGCTGTCAATCCGAAAACCGATGGCAAGCCTTTCTATGAGGTGAACCACCAGACTTTCATGGCAGGCGACCGCGTAATTCAGCGCAAAAACACGGAGGCAGTCATCAACGGTGACCTCGGTACTGTTCAGGAAATCCTGAAAGATGATGACGGCGTTCGGGTATGTATCCTATTCGATTCTAAAAATGAGGTGTTGACCTATGACAGCAATGATATGAAAAATGTAGAATTGGCTTATGCCATTACCGTACACAGCTCTCAGGGCTGTGAGTTTCCCTGTTGTATCTTTCCGGTAAGTTCTTCGTATGGTCCGATGCTGACAAAGCCGTTGTACTATACAGGAATCACCCGTGCCAAGAAAAAGCTTGTGATGATTGGTGATGAAGAAGCACTGAAAAAAGCAGTGCGCACGACCCGTACACAGGGCCGCAAATCTCTCTTAGGACCGAGAATTATCAAGCGTCTAAGAAACATGTAAGCATCGGCGGAACCTTCCTTTTTGGATGGTTCCGCCTTTTTTGTTTGTGCGAAGAACACTCCAAATATACGAATCTAAGACTGTTGCCCCTATATGCGAACTGCGGATAATAGATATTGTAGAGTTAATGGGTTGGGTTCCTTAAAAGAGCGCAGCTCATTGGCTCTGCGAAAAATATAGCTATATTTTCAGGGAAGGAGGAAAATTGACATGAGCAATAATGATTTGCAGAAGCGCAATCCGATTCGCAACATGCAGATGGCTCTGAACACCGCCTGCGCAATGGGTACTGCTGCGATGATGAGCACTATGTTCGCATACGCAGATGTTACCAGCGCCATTAACAAGGTGTTCAATGTCGGTAACTCTGTTGCCAACGCAATTTCTAAGGGCCTGACCAACATCGTTGTTCCTATCGGTATTGCTGTCTTCCTGTACTTCCTGGTCCGTATGCTTCTGAGCAGCGACCCCAAGGATGTTCAGATGTATAAGAAGCGGCTGATTACGACCGCCATCATCGTTGTCATTGCTGCCGCTGTTCCGGGCCTGATTAAGGTTGCCAATGAACTGGGTTCGCAGGTCAATGCTGAACTTGGCTAACGGTCAATAAGCTTCGGCTCGAAGGGCTTGCTCGATGTATTCGGGCGAGCCTTTTTTGTTTTGGAAAGAAGGTGAGTTCGATTAACTCTCTTGTGAATCAGAAAAGAAACAAGAACCTGATTCGAAGAACGATGCTGGCCGCAGTTGCCGGATGCCTGATGTCGGTATGCATTGCATTTGCCGGAACCGTCGATATTGCTACGAATTTTTTTGGGCTTGTCGTTACGGTGATTGCCAAAGGTCTTTTGAATGCCGCTGATATTGTACTGGAACCTCTTTTGGAAATTACAACGATGAGTACAGCGGATGTATCCCGCTTTGTACCCGGATTTGACAGCGGTAACAACATCGGCAATTTCTTCATTCAGGCAATTAACATTATCGCGTACATGATTGCGGGTGTTCTTATCTGCTGTCATATCATTTCGTATCTTATCAACATTGCGCACGGCGAAAAGGTAGAGTCGATTCCGAAATTGATTTGGAATGCGGTGTTTGGCATCGTAATGGTGATATGCGGAAAAACTTTCCTGACCATGATTTTTAATGAAATCGTGGCTCCGCTGTCCTCGGCGTTGACGGAAGGCGTTTCGGACGCGGGCGGAACATTCTCGTTCTCGGGTGTCGGCTCAGACATGACAGGACTTGGCGAAATCACATCGGCATTCGACTTGAACTCTTTGGCAACACTTATCGTAGTGCTTGCCCTGATGCTGATTATCTGGTGGAACCTGATTAAGCTGGTCCTTGAATGCGCTGAACGCTATATCATCTGTATTTTCACCATCAACCTTTCCCCGCTGGCTTTTGCGACAATGGCAAGCGAAAACACCAAAGATACTGCGAGAAGCTGGCTGCAGATGTTCTGGTCTCAATGTGTATTGCTGATTCTGAATATCTGGGTCGTGGGTATTGCAAGAACTGCCCTGAACAACGGTCTTTTTGGTGCTTCTAATACCGAGATGGTCAAGGGGGGACTTATCACCTACGCGTTCCTGAAAATTGCACAGCGTCTCGATGACATGATGCAGACTGCCGGATTGAAAATCACCAGAACGACAGGACTTGACCCCATCAGTGAGGCTTCCGGTGTGCTTCGGAGTATCGGCAATGTCTTCGGCGGCGTTGCGTCCGTTGCTGGACATGTAGCCGGTGTCGGCAAGAACATGTGGGATGCCGGGAAAAACATTGGCAAGGCAAATGGTGTTGAGCCGATTAAAAGCTTTGCGGATTTCATGAACGGCGGCGAAACCTCTGCACAGGACGGCGGGTATGTCAATAACGCCAGCATGGCAGATAAGATGAAAGCTGATGCCGTGCTTGGCAAGGAAACGATGTATGACCGTGCGGACAAGATGGCGAGCGGCGCTCTGAACGCTGATTCCTATAACACCGATGCCTACAAGCAGGTGCTTGAAGATAAGCTGCGCAGTGCTGGACATCTCGATGATGATGCGCATGTCGAAAGCGTTAAAATTGGCGAGGACGGCAAACTCCTTGCTAGTGCTGTCAAGCGTGATGAGAAGAACCGCGTTTCCGAGAAATCTGAGTTCGAAATCGGCGATACGCAGGAAGGCTTGCTCGATGTGAACGGGGCTAAGAAATACGACTCTATGCAGGTCGCTCCCAACGGCAAGTCCGTTATGGAAGAAGACAGCGCTATGGGTAAGTTCGGGCTTCGCAAGGTCGGTGAAGATGCAGCCGGTAACCAGATTTGGGAAGCGGAGCAATCCGTCAACATGTTTGGCGATAAGGTCAAGGATGTTACGCCAGATGCGAACAACAAGGTTCAGTTCACGATTCCCGCATCTGAGATTGCCAAGGGTCGCAAGGCTGGTGACAGCGATGCCATGACCGCGTATAAGCATTTCAATGCCAACGATGACAACGATGCCTTCAAAAACAGTATCAGAGATGCTCTGTCTGCTGAAACCGGAAACGCAGCATTGAATAAGGCGAGAGAAAACGAAGAGGAACAGGCCGCAATGGCTACTCGAATCGGCATGACCGATAAGGAACGCCTGGCTGATATGATGAATCCTGACAGTAACGCGGATTACAATTCTCCGAACGCTTTCAAGGCGATGGAAGACCATATCAAGGAAAATGCCCAGTATTATCCCGCACAGGCAGCGATGCTTGCTGATGGTGGGCATGTCACGGGTATGCATGTGTCGGACGGCACTGACGGTAATCCTGCCGGTTCGCTGATTGTTGCTATCGGCAACGACCAGGATGGCAAGAACTCTCAGGCTACCTGCACCTTTACTCGTGATGAAGAACCGGTTCCCGAGACCGCTGAAACTCCGGCTGCGCAGACGAATGAACAGCCCGTAAAGGATGCGGATGCTGCACCTGCTCCGTTGAACGAGGATGCGCCTGCACCTGTTGGCGAAGAGGCGTCCGCTCCCGTTCCTCAAAGCGCAGATGAAGCTCCTACTGCACCCGCCACTGAAACTGCTCAGGCGCCTGTCCCTCAGGATGTGGACAGCAAGGTGGATGCACCTGCGCCTGTTGGTGAAGAAGCGTCTGCTCCTGCTCCTCAAAGTGTGGATGAGACGGCGACTACACCTGTTGCCGAAACTGCTCAGACCCCTGTACCTCAAGATATTGACAGCGAGGTGGATGCACCTGCACCCGTTGGTGAAGAAGCGGCCACTCCTGCTCCTCAGGATGTTGGTGGTAAGGCGGATGCGCCTGTACCTGCAAGTGAAAACGCATCGGCTCCTGCAACGCAGAGTGCTGACGGCAAGGTGGCAGAGCCTACATCTGCTGGCGGTGCAACGCCTGCTTCCGGTGTGACGGCTCCTGCTCCTGCTCCTGCACCCGCACAGAATTCCACAACCAATACCGTGAATGCTCCTGTGCAAGGGGCGGCACCGGTTTCCGGTGGTACAGTGCCGGGTACTGCGAATGCGCCTAAGACAGCGAATGTGCCCGGTATGGCTGCAAACAACATGCCTGCAAGTACCGCACCTGAGACGGCAGCAACGCCTGCTGTCAACGCACCGGCACCTGCTTCGACTACCGGCGCAAACGCTCCTACAAGCGTACCCGGAACTACTCCTGCACCGAGTACGGCATCTGGACAGAGTTCTACAGTACCTGGTTCCGGCACGGCTCCTTCCGCTTCTATTCCTACTGCACCGGTCTCTGGCGGTTCTGCTGGAGTTGCGGTTGCGGCAGGCGTTGCAGCGGGGGCTGTGGCCGGCACGGCGGCGGGACAGGCTCAGCCGGTATCCACTCCTGCTTCTACTACGGTGTCTGCACCGGGTTCTACACCTACAACTCCTACCGAAAGCGGCACGGCTTCGGCACCTGCTTCGACTACTCCTGCTGCTCCGACTCATGTCTCTGCGCCTGAATCTGGCAGCGGTACAACCAATGACGGTGCAACGGTTCCTGTTGTGAATCACGAGGCGTCCGTTCCTACCGCTCCTATCCATGCAACCGCTCCTGCATCTACGCAGGAAAGTGGTGAGACTGCTCCTGCCCCTTCGACAGCCACGACCCATGCTACTCAAATTACTCCGGAAACGGCTTCGGCTCCTTCCGAAAGTGGTTCTTCGCCTGCTGGCGGGCATGCAACTGCACCGAACGAGGGTACTACGCATAGTGAATCGTCCGGTACTGGCAGCGTAAGCAATGCCCCGAGTGCTGACGGCACAGATACGCTTGGACGGTCTGACAGTGCTCCTACGAGCACAAACGGACAGGAAAGCGGTTCTGCTCCTGCTCAGGGCAGCGGTGGTACTACGAGTCCTGCTACTGCCGATACGGCGAGCGCCGCGCCTGAATCTGCACCGGCTGAGAGTGTTACGACAACCAATGTTGCGACACTGGCACCCGCTTCTGATACGGGCAGTTCCGAGCCCTCTGGCAACTCCGGAAGCAGTTCAGGCAACGGCGCTGGCAGTTCCGGGTCTGGTACTTCTGTATCTGCTCCCGCATCTTCCGGCAATATCGGTTCTTCCAGTGAATCGGCTCCGTCCGGCAGTGTAAATGACAGCACGGATACGCCTACTTCTGAAACCGGCGGCACTTCTTCCGAAAAGGTTGAAGCCCCTGCGGCGGATGGCTTGCCGTATGCGGTAGGGGAGACCGGTGGGTCCGGGTATTCGGAAGGCGATATGCCTCCTGAACCTGAAACCACGGTCAAGACAGAAACCGCTGCGACAGAGGTCGTTCAGGTCGAGCAAGCCGCAGAACAGCAAAGCGGCAGCAGTACGGTGACTGAGACGGTCGATGAAGCCGGGTCTGAATCTCATACACAGAACAGTCACGATGACAGTGAGAATTATTCTGGCGGTCAGAATACCGATACAGAGGATGTACCGGAACCCGATTCTGTAGATGAACCCGATACGCAGGACGAAACCGAGGATACGGAATTCGATGCAACGGATGATTCTGCATTTGATGTTCCTATCGCGGACGGGTCTGAGTATTACGAGGACAAAGCGCAAACCAATTCGTTCACGGCTCCCGCACAGGAAATGGCTGAGCCTGAACCTGTAGCGGAATCCGAACCCGAATCCGAGCCTGAACAGGTCGCGGAACAGAAACGGCCTCCGATTCCCGAAGCCTATATGACTTCTCGGTCCAGCGTTACGCGCCTGAGCAGTACAAACGGCACGGTCGAATCCGATAGCTTGGGTATGTTCCAGATGACCCGTGAGGAAGTCGCGGATAACGGATGGACGACTTGGCGGATTCTCCAAAAGGTGGATTCCGATGGCAGCGTTCCTGAGTACGCTCCGTTTGTGGTTCATATCAAGCCTGTTTGGGACCCTGCAACGAGAACCTCTCGCCCCGCGACCTTCGATGAGGTGGCGAATAAAGCTCGCAGCATTGAAGGTTTTGAGAATGTAGGACCGGACCTTGATGCGGATTACCGCAGGAGTCAGGCTCGTCAGGAATCCCGCAAGAATTCCGAACCGAGACCCTATAACGGGCGTTCCAATGGCCAGCCGCATTTCCAGCGGTACGATGACCAGAAACGCGATTCTCAGGGTCACGGGAAACAGAATAAGAGAAACGACCCTTTCAGCGGTATTGACGACTATAAGCGCAAACGCTGATACAAGAAATAAGGCGTAAGCCTTTCGGTGTCGGGGTAATACCCGATACCGAGCCTTGCAAAATCACTTGCCTCCACGCGGCGCAAGGCGGTAACGCAACTATTGGTTGCGGCAGAAAGTGGTAAGAAACTTATTAGTAAGGAGGGTGGTAATATGGCAGGAGTCGGAGGCGGTGCCTCCTCCGGCAATATGGCCGACAGTGCAGTAAACGATGCCAAGAAAATGGCAAAGACAGCCGCCGATGTCTATAACGCCGGTAGGGAAGCGCAAAAGGATGCGAAAGCTGTATCGAAAGCCGCCGGACAAATTGCGAGCGGAAACTATGTTGGTGCTGTAACGACTGCAATCAAAAATCCAAAAACAACGCTCAAAATCATTCTGGTCGCGATTGTACTTTTTATGATACCGTTCTTTATCACAATGATGGGTGTCATTTTTGTGGTTCAATTACCGGGCTCGATTGCAGAGTCAGTGCAAAGCGCGGTCGGTCAATCCGTAGACAGCGTAACGCTAGGCTGGGAGGATTTCAAAGCGAGGCTTTCAGCGGGTGTCGATGATTTTCTGACCTTTGTGACGACCGGACAGTTTGGTGATGCCAGTAAATCCTATAGGGATGATTTGGCGATTGCAGATGACCCGGTGTTCTACGGGTACACGAGCACATCAAATGTGATGGTGGCGGTGCTGAACCACTATTTCAAGGACGCGTATCAGGAGTTCAATGCAACAGCACTGGATATTGCAAACAAGGAAATGGATAAGTTGGTAAAGCAAGCCGAAGCTGACGGTGTTGCGCCTGAAAATATCCTGACTTCCGTGGACCCGGAACTGTACGAGTCAAAAAATTACCTGAACTGGACATTCTTCGTTATGGCTGGTGAAAGCTGCAAATCCCGCAACGAGTCCGGTCTACGGTTTCATGTGAAGGAAATGGTTGATGCAGCCAAAAGCCTTGAAAAGAGCAAGCTTTGGAAAGTAGAACTCGATAAAGAATACCGCGTCTCGGAAGCTACCCGAACATGGTGGGAGGACGAAGAAGTCGATGTTCCGACTCTTGATAAGAACGGAAACAAGCAATATGACAGATTAGGGAACCTTATCACGCATAAGGAAACGCAGCGTGTTCAGAAATCTGAAAAGTACAAGATTGCGGTTGCAAAAATCAAATACCATTATTCGCCGAAAGAAGGCGCGAAGCGGTATATCCTCGATTACTTCAATGTGACAGACACTACGGCAGGCACGGCAGACCTCTCGGATGAGGACATCTTCAACGAACAGGTTGAGGCGATGCGGCAGTTGTATAATGCGCGGGAAGCGTACTTTGAGGATAATGCGGAGTTGGACTTCGACCCGGATGCACCGAATCCAGGCATGGGCGGCGGCGTTGGCGGTATGGTCATCAGCGGAACCCTAAAAGGCTTGATTACGCAATTCTACGCATCTCATCCAGCCGATACATTGTTTAATGCCCCAAGCGTTATTGGCGGACCATGGTCAGGATGGAAGGGTATGGTTTCTTCGCATCTCGGCGCGATTCGAGGCGGCATTGCTCATAACGGAACCGATATAGTCCCGCCGTCCGTGATGTATTCACTCATTGCACCCTCACAGGGCATCGTTATCGGAACTCAGACAGGATTTGCAAACGGCGTTACCCAGACAAAAGGCAACGCACAGCGAGGAAATTTCGTTTTCGTGTATTACGGTGAATCGAGCAGTGGTGGTGTTTTCGTACTGTATCAGCATCTGTCACCGGGATTTTCTTGGAAGATTGGTGATACGATTCCCGCCGGTGCTGTTATCGGTCAAACG